>SMTZ1_10004771_pt1 | contig 13623 bp, 8 predicted proteins | sample DeeMarSWOR136_30_FD_25667 | JGI IMG/M metagenome (IMG submission 25667) | reverse complement strand
AGACCGATTTCGTGAAAGGTGACTACGATCTGTTGGTCCGCACCAGCCTGGAGGCGGCCAGCACCGATGCGACCGGCCAGGATACGGCCGCGATGCCGGCTGAACCGCAGGCCGACTCCACAACCCGGGGTCCCGCTGAAATAGCCGATGCTTCCGGTGAGGCGGTCGAAGATTCAACCGGGACTGAGGAAGACACGCCTCCCCGGGAACCGACGGAGTCCGGGATTTACGACGACGAGTACGTCTATGTCGGCACGGCCGATGAACTGGCCCTCGACTCGGTGCTTCAGGAAGTCCGCCGGGAAAGCGACAGCACCGCCGCAAGTTTCCGCCGCGAGGAACCGGCCGCTTTCGATTCCATATCGCCCCGACTTCCCAGCGGCGAGTACGAGATTAATGATTACAAGGCCAGGCTATCGACCGACATTGTCACCGGCGGTTTCGCTTATGATACGTTCTTCGGTGTTCGCGGCCAGACGGTGTTTCTCTTCTCCGACCACCTCGGTAATCACCAGGTGATTGTGGCCGCGGATCTGGTCAACAGTCTTGATCAGGCCTTCATCCAGACCTACTACTTCAACAATAAGAACCGGATCAGCCTGGGTGCCGGCGGTTTCCATACCAAGAACTACTACGAAGATTACTACAATTACCTGTTCTCCGACCGCTTCTATGGTGTCCAGGGGTTCGCCAGCCGACCGTTCTCGACCTTCAGTCGGATCGAGGCTTCCCTGGCACAGGTCTTCATCGACCGCAAATACTATGACCGCGCTTATGGTGACCTGCGGCCCAACCGCAGCTCGCAGATTACGAGCATGACGGGCTCCTATGTATTCGACAACGTGCTGTGGGGTTACACCGCCCCGATGAACGGACGCCGGTTCAAAGTCACTCTCGACGCCGGCATCAACCTCTTCGACTCCAAGGATATCAACTTCTACTCCGGCGCCTTCGATTACCGCCGGTACTGGCATATCGGACAAATGGTGTCAATGGCGGCTCGCTTCAGCGCCGGAGCCTCCTTCGGTCGCACGCCGAAGCAGTACTTCGTCGGGGGAACGACCAACTTCATCGGGACGCGCACGCTCGAAGCCAAGGTGTACGATGTCGAGAATCTGTATTTCGCCGACGTGGTCACACCGTTGCGCGGACAGGATTATTACGGCCTTTCAGGGGACCGCTACGCCCTGTTCAACTGGGAACTCCGGTTCCCCATGATTCAGTATTTCGTCATGAAATACCCGCTGCCGATTCTGATCAGCAACGTCACCGGGGCCATTTTTACCGACATCGGCGCCGCCTGGTTCGGCAGCAATTTCAAGGGCGGCACGTCCGAGGGAGACATCAGCCGACTGCGGGACATCAAGACCGGGTTCGGATGCGGCATGCGCGTCAACCTCTTCGGCTTCGCGCTTCTGCGCTACGACGTCGCCTGGGCGACCGACTTCGACGACGTCTCGGACAAGCCTACCCACTACTTCTCGTTCGGTGCCGACTTCTGAGAGCCAGACCGGGTAAACGCAAGGCGGGTGTTCTCACCCGCCTCTTTCGTCGGTCGGCCGAGCAAGAAGAAGGCGCGACCGATACTCGGTCACGCCTTACCGGCAGCTTCGAGATCGTAACCTCATTGATGGGTCATGCCGATCTCGTTAGCTTTGCGCATTGAACCTGTCAGGTTCTCAAGAAACAAGAGTGGAGGCTTCAACATGTCAAGGGAAAAATGACCGGTCGCCTCTGCAATCGCCGGGCATAGTCCTCCCCACCCCTCGGATCATTCTTCGGATTTCCCGGACTTGTTCGCGCGGCGGTTGCGATTATTGTCCCGGTCGTTCTCCTTGTCACGCCCGAAACGCTCCAGCTCCAGCGCCATCTGACGGAGCTTCTCGTCAGCCTTCCGGAATACGGAACCCTTCGTGAAACCGCCGCGGGCCAGTCTCTTTCCCCCGGGCACTCCGGTAAGGATCTCGATGCCGTCGGCGATCGTCTTGATGGGATAGATGTGGAACTTGCCCGCCTTGACCGCGTCGATGACATCCGGGCGGAGCAACAGATCCTGCGCGTTCTGATGCGGAATGATTACGCCCTGCCGGCCGGTGAGGCGGCGGGTCTTACAGACATCGAAGAAGCCCTCGATCTTCTCGTTGACCCCTCCAATCGGCTGGATTTCTCCTTTCTGATTGACCGACCCGGTGACCGCGATCCCCTGTCGGATCGGCAGCCCGGACAGCGACGAAAGAATAGCGAAGACTTCGGTCGCTGAGGCCGAATCTCCGTCGACCCCGGTATACGACTGCTCGAACGAAATGGACGCCGACATCGCCAGCGGCTTGTCCTGCGCGAACATGTGGCGGAAATAGCCTGCCAGAATCGCGACCCCTTTCGTGTGCAGGGGCCCCGAGAGATCAGCTTCACGTTCGATATTGATGATACCGGCCTTGCCCAGTGCGGTGCTGACCGTGATGCGTGAAGGCCGACCGAACTGGTACTCGCCGACGCTGAGGACGGCCAGTCCGTTGATCTGTCCCCCCGCCCGACCGGTCGTCGAAACCAGCAGGACCTTGTTGTCATACATCTCCTGAACCTTGTCCTCGACCAGGTTGAGACGTCGCCGCCGGTTGACTACCGCCTCGTGCACGTCCTGCCGCGAGACCAGCTTAGCCTTGCGCCGGCGCGCAAAAAACGAAGCCTCGCGAATAATGTCAGCCACGGGGGTAAAGCGGACGCTCAGCTTGCTTCGATGTCCCGCCAGACGTCGACCGTACTCCGCCACCGCCTGCATAGCGGATATATCGAAGGAAGGCAGATGCTCGTCACTCACCAGACGGCTGAGGAATCGGTAGTAGTTGCCGATGTTGCCCCGGCTGTAGTCCATGACCGTGTCGAACTCAGCTTTGATTTTGAAGATCTTCTTGAAGTCGTCTTCGTAATGCCACAGGATGTTGTAGATGCGGGTGTCACCAATCAGCACCACTTTGACATTCACGGGAATCGGTTCCGGCTTGATACCCGAGCCCACCATCATGGAAAGAGGATCGTAAGCCGCGATTTCGAGTTCGCCGTTCCGGATGGCCCGCTTCAAAAAGGTCCAGACGGCGGGCTCAGTGAAAACGTCGGACGCGTTCATGACCAGGTAACCGCCGCTGGCCCGCAGGAGCGAGCCCGAAAAGATGCGGGTGAAATCGGTACGCCAGTAACCGAAGCGGTCGACGACCCGTTCCAGCGATCCAAACAGGTTCTTGTAGGAGGGCGATTTCTCAATTACGATCGGAACTCCCTCGGTCTCCGAATTATCCAGAATCAAATTGACCGAGAACTCTTCGAAGGGTTCCTGCTTGCGGAAGGCCGGGGCCTCCTCCTCGCCGCGCCGCGGCCGGGCCTCCCGAAACCGGTCCAGATCGTTGAGCAGCGCGTTCTCGATGTCCTCGAGGTAGGCGACAGCCTTTTCGTACGGATACCGCCGCTTGAGCAGATTGATCTTATCGGACACCAGCGGCGCGACCATCGAGTGATTGAGCTTGTCCAGCGCGTCTTCAAGCTTGCCGCTGATCTTCTTGGACTCGATCGTGGTACTGTCAAACTCACGTCTCAGAAAATCCCATTGGCGACGCAGTTCGTCCAGCCGCGCCTCACCGAACTTGCCCTCTTTGCTCAGGCGCTCCAGTTTCTCAATCGAGACCGGTTCCCCGTCCACAAGCGGCTGTATCTCATTACGGACCCCGGCCGGACCCTGAATCTGAACCATGACAAAGGCATGCTCATTCAGCTTGGCCTCGAACTCGCCGATCAACTCCTTCTGGCGGTTCTCGAACTCACGCACAACGCGGTTCTGGCGCTCTTTGTAATCCTCGGACATAAAGATCTTGGGAACCACCTTGCGAAGGGAGTGAATCAGGTACTCCATGTCCTTCTTGAAGCGCTTCCCTTCGCCGGCATCAAACATGAGGACCAGGGGGTTGTCGACTTTGTTGAAGTTGTTGACGTAGCAGACATCCTTCAGCTTCGGACCATCGTGCTCCAACTGCTTCAGAAGATGACTGATGGTGGTGGTGCGACCGGTGCCGGGCAGACCGGTGACAAAGATGTTGTACCCGCGGCTGTCCACGGCCAGACCGACCCGGATGGCGTCAATCGCCCGATCCTGCCCGATGATCCCCTCGCAGGCGGTAAAGTCGTCCGAGCACCTGGCTCGGGGCGGTGCGTATGATACGGTGTAATCGAGATTCTTCGCGGTCAGTTCACGCGGTTTGCGGCTGGCAGTCGATCTGGCCTTCGGCATTTGTCCTCCATCGTGAGCGGCAAACGAATAGAAAGCAGAGCCCCGCCAAAAATCAACAAAGGCTTCTTGATCGGGCCGGGCTTTACGGCCGACATGGCGAGCAGCGGTATCGACCCACTACGCGGGCTATCCACTGCTCGCTCTTCCGGACGCCGGCTGCCAACTGATTGACACTATTTGCGGTATACGGCTGTTCGACTCAGCGATTGGCGAGTTCGACTACTCCCTGCCAGATTATTCTGCCAAAATGGCAGCCCGTCAAGTGACTTGGTTGGATTCACTTTTTTGATTTCCGGCCAGAAATTCTCGCGTATTTCATGCTTCAACTAAGCCGTTAGCGGGCATAGTATTACCTGAGATTGTCGCCGTAAGTGGTTGATTTGCAAGCAATTCAATTATCTTGACAGCAGCCGGAGAAAGTGTGAATATAGGGGCCGATGCTACTCGTTAGCATTGCGCATTGAATCGGCGGTATCGTCTAGTGGTTTAGGACAGATGGTTCTCAGCCATCAAACCGGGGTTCGATCCCCCGTACCGCTAAAAAACATTATTGGAGGGCTGAGCGGTTGTTCCCTGTGTCCGCAAGGCCCTCCAATAATCGTTTCGAAGGTCCCTTCGTTGTCCACAAGATTTCGAACAGTGAGCTTGTCCGGGAATAGACCGCGCAAGCTCTGGCGCAAGGACGGGACGTGGCGGGGCCTGCGCTCGATGGACTCCCTGAGACCATAAATGGCGGCCTTGACTCGTTCTTCGGCGACCTCAGCAGAGACATTGGCGGCAGCCTTTCTTATCGCCAGTTCGCGCTCAATCTGAGCTAACTCCGATTCCAGGTGCCCAAGGCGATCCGAGACAGAAGGGGACGCCCTGCCCTGTTCGATAAATGCTACGAGGTGGTCTGTAGCGCGCTTGATCTCGTCTCTGCGCTCCAGAAGAGCCCTGCGACTTGGTCCTGTCTGGCTCCGCTGTGTCTCCACGGCCCGCCGGACCCGGCGCGTCACATCATCGATAACTTCCTTTGCGGACAGGGCGGCACTGAGGTTGTCAAAAAACGACCCCTCTAGGCGATGCCTGTTAACCCGATGTCTGTTAGAACAGACGGCCGTTCCCTTTGTCCAATAGCCGTTGCAAACATAGGCCGAGTACTTCCCGGAATTCGTTAGAACCATGGAGGCGCCACACTCGCTACATTTCAGCAGGCCGGACAGTATGTGCTTGCCCCGTCTGCCCGCTGGATTGAGTGAACCTCTAGTTCGTCCGGCGTTACCCACTCGCTCATGCACTGCGTGCCAAAGTTCGTCCGATACGATACGGAGGTCTTTACTTTCGTATCTCTCCCACTTCTCCGGCGGGTTGGGCACCTTTGCCCGCTTGCCGGACTGCGATTTCCTGTCCCAACGCGTCTTGTTCCACGTCCAATCACCTATGTACTTAGGTTGCCTCAGAATCTGTCGAATTGTGGAGGGACACCATCGCCCAGACCGGCCCGGAGTCGACTTCTGGGGCGAAGGGATAGCTTCGGCGTTCAGCTGACTCGCCGTTGCCCTTAGCCCCAGACCTGAGACGGCCATTTCAAAGATCCTCCTGACCACGGCCGCCTCATCGGGCTTGACGTGAATTCGGACGCCGTAGCGCACGGGACGACCGAATCTGTCAACTGCCCCGCCCGGATCATATACCGGCTCCGTCCCATACCCATAAAGCCGTCCACCGGCAGAATATCCCCGGACAACCTGCCCGCGCATTCCCCTTCTAACCTTCTCTTTCAGGTCATCGAGGAATATCTCGTTCATCACGGATTTGAAGTAAAACGGCAACTTGGAGTTGGTCGACGCCGTGTCTATCCCATCTGCTATGCCGACAATCTTAATCCCCAGACCGCCGAGTTCCTGAAACACTGCTATCGATTCGGCAGCATCCCGGCCAAGCCTGGACAGATCGTCTACAACGACGCAGTCTATTATTAATGTGCGCGCAGCCTCCTTCAGCCTGCGATAGTCACTTCTTCCCATGTCACTTCCGGATTCGGCATGATCACTGTAGATCTGCTCCGGTCTCACCACCCAAGATTTTGACTCGATATATCTTTGACACTGGCGCACTTGATCCTCGATGGATTCAGGTCGCTGCATGTCGCTTGAATACCTCGCGTAGATAGCGCAACGCATAAAATCTCCCTCGTTATTTGGCTCCCATTAGAATACCGCTCGACACAGCGAAAGTCAATTAATCCCCCGCTCCTACGGAAAGCGAATTCACTTGTAGAGCGCTGTGATAGTACACACACAGGGCCTTTTTTTGTTCATTACTGGCTCTACATTCCGGGCCCGGTCAGAATTGCTCTGGAAAACGCAACCGGGACCGGTCCTCAGAATAGTGTACCTCCCGGGGGGCTGGTGACCTGCGCCCAGACCTCCCTGTGCCTCATAAACTCGTCGGAAAGAAGCCACTTGAATTGCGGGCTGAGCTCCAGCTTGCTCGGGGTATGGCTGGACCCCCTTGTTACCTCGCCTACTTTCAGCACCCCGAGAGTGTCTATAATCGTTCGCGCCTTGGGTTGGCTGAACCCCAGTATCTCGCGTACCTCGGTAGATGTAATCTGCCCCAAATCGGTCTGCTTTTCGGGGTGTCCGCGGCTGAGCATCAGGTCCAGAACGCGCCTGCGGTCATCGGGCATAGAGGAAAGAGCGACGCCTACGACCGTTGGCAGGTCGTCGGCTGTCAGCCTTGTGCGTCCGGACAGAAGCGCGTGCCCCCGGGCCAGCCCATACAGGACATTGAACAGGCGGTAGGGAGCCTCCTTGATGGGGACAGTGAAGTCGACCTCGATATCGCCACCGTCGTCGGTTCGCCAAACGGAAACTGTAGAGCGGGCAGCGGCTGTTACGCTGGCCAACTCGCCTATGCCACGCAGAAGCCCCTCGCTTTCCGCCCGATTGTTCCACACGATGGATCGCTCAAACTGGCCGTTGCCCAGACTCCCCTTTAGCCACTCAAAAAACCGGCTGACTGCCTCCCGACAGGCTAGCAGTTTCTCCCTATAGGGTACATCACGCAAGATACTATCAACAGCGCGGCTCACATCGTCCTCGTGGGTCCGGCCTGACTCCGCAGTCAGAAAAAGAAACCGGCTGCCGAGATTGCCCATAGTCTTCCACACATGGGGCCTGATGGGCGTGGTCGCCCCCAGCCAAACGAAGTGATAGTCCCCGGTATATCCTCTAGAGCCGTGCACCCCGCCGGATCGGATAAGCCCCTCGCCGTCGAATACCCGGGTTAGTATGGAGAAGTTCTCCAACAGCTTTTCCTTGTCGGCCCCAAAAAGCGGAGCGAGCTCCGGCACAATCAGACACTTGTGGCGTATCCGCGGCAATAGATCGACTTTGGCCAGTTTGCTCTCTCTGACCTGCGCTGCCTGGCTAACAAATGATGCCGGAGTGAAGGAATCTGAACGGTAGACCTGCGGCAAGTCGTAGAAGAAACTCAATACCGTAGTCTTTTCGGACGAGGGTCCGTCGACCAGATTCAGCCCAATCGGGTTGGGCAAGTCCACCAGCATCAGAGAGGCTATAACCGAGGCACAGGCGTCAGTCATGAACCAGACACGTCCGTCAAACTGGGAAGTGACAGTCTCCCGCAGGAGACTGTACTCCCGGGCTACATTTGATTCGGCGCATTCCCGATCAGTTACTACTTGTGATATCGAATTCACTTATTACTCCCCTTCTCTTAATTTCATTTACTCTGTAGTTCATTTCAATTATGAGGCGATCAAGCTCTTCGAGTTCGTAGAGATATACCTGCTCCTGTGAGTAGAACTTGTCTAATGGTTTTCTCCCGTCACGTATACCCCGTCTGAGCATGCGAAGAGCTACGCCAATACTGTACTGAAGCAGCTCCAGCCACTTCAGCTTATCGCTGGCTGCCTCGTATTCCGGGTTGAACCGGCGAGCCCGTATTAGTCGAGGTTGGTAGGGAAATCGGACTCCAGCGGATTCGCCGGCCCGGTCAAACGGCAGTCCTGCCAGAGCGTGCAATCTCTCCAGCGCGTCCCGCTTGCTGCACTTGTGGAGAAGTTCAACAAGAGCCAGGAGCCCACCCTTTGCCCCGCAACTGTGACATATGAATGCCGAGTCCGTGAACGAGAAGGCTGTGTTGTTCTCTCCCCCATGGATAGGACAGGCCATGCGCTTGCGCCCAGGTTCCATTCCCGCTCGGCGCAGGACATCTCCGATAGTGACGCGCGCTGTGATTTCTGAGAAGTCAGCCATGGCGCCGCCTTTCTTCATGGGCTATTGATTTCAGGTTAGTGATCGCCTCCGAGTAGCGCAGAGCCGATACCTGGGCTACGCCATTGAAGAAGTCAGTTATCTCCTGCCTTGTGGGGATTGTCGAGAGGACAAAGGAGACGTTGGCGTTTCCCGGGGATGATCTTGCGCTAAGCAAGTCCGCCTTGCCGCTGGCAATCAGGTAGGCGGCTAGAATCAGTTTCTCGGTCACATATGACGATTGATCTGTCATCGGTACTTTCCTCCCGTGAGATTTCATTGATATTGGTTTTCTGATTATCTGTCAGGATTTCCTCGGCGATGATTCGCGCTATCAGGTCAAGGAAACCGTCGAGTTCAGTGGAAATAGCTATGACCCCCCTCCTTTCGTTACCCAAAGAAAAAGCCCGGCATGAAGCCGGGCTCTTTGCGGCGCTCCGGTTTGTCTAACCGGGGCGTTCTCCCTGGCATTTTCATCTTTTCACCTCCGCAAATGGACTGTCAGCCACGACCTCCCTGCACCGTTCCGCCCGTTATCAACCTGAGTGCCCGGTACTGCGTCGGCATCAGTTTACGCTCCGGCAATTTCCAGCCCTCCTTCCTGTCCGGCCGGTGGCCGTCTACGCGGCTCGACAGCGCGTCTTATGGTTTCCCGCGATACCAGCAGGAACTGCGTGACCTGATTCTCGGTCATCACTTGGTTTCCCACGTTAACCCTCCTTTCCTTTTGTCTGTTGCCTCGTTCTCTTTTCATAAACCCAGTCGTGATATTGCTCGTTATACTTGTCCCGATACAGCAAGTACTTGAGTTCCTTGGCAGCGTCGGGGCCGGTCCTCTCCCGGCCGTTAAGCCTGATGACGGCCTTTCCATTCCGCACATCCTCCACCCAGGCGTACTCCTCCGGGGTCAGGCTTCGGGTGAAACGGGGTTTCTTGGGAAGCGGGGCAAAGGAGTCTGGCCTGCGGTTAATCGATCTTGGATGTTTGAATCGCAGCCCCAAGGCCTTCAGCGCCGTGGCCATCCTCGCGACGTGACGCACGTTACACTTGAGATGCTGCGCTATCACATCGTTCGAAAACCGGTAGTATTGCTTCAGCCAGAGAAGATCAATGCGCGGCATGATCCGTGCTTCTCCACTCAGACTCCTGTAGGGAAAGGTCTTTAGCTCAGCAATCCCGGCCTGAGCATCAATCACACCCAGGATCGCACGCTCAAACTTTGGGCCAGTGAGGTATTCCCGGCGCTTGCCACTCGGCCGGTTGTTGAGCACCTGAGCCTTTAGGCGACGGAGCATGGCTTTGGCGCTGGCTGGGTCCACCAGGTGCTCAGCGTATTCGCACAGTAGTGTCTCATTGACCGCCCTTAGTTCCGGGTCGACCTCGACAAGCTTCAAGGCTTTCGTCGGTGTTAAAGAGTGCCGATTGATTGCGATCTCCCCCTTTCCGTTCTGAGCAACGGACGTTTATATTAATTCACTAAGTTATTGTCCTGCAAAGGGCGTTTGGTGCAGCAAGGCAGGTTATTTGGCGACGACCAACTAGTCTAAAAAGAACTATCACGCAGAGGAACTCGATGTCAGGAACGGGTGATATCCTCTATATATAAGACGCGCTTCAGGAGCCAGATCTCCTAAATTAACTCGAGTATTTTTGGTGAAATCGATGGAATTAATTTACTAACGAGTGTCCACTCCTCCGCGCAGTTGCGCCCATAGGACTCGTGCACCTTTTGTGACAAAGCCGGATTTGCCGACCTTGCGAGCGTCTACGATGCTGCCGATTCCAGTGCGAATCTCTTCGCCAGTCTTGCTCTGGTCGTATACCTCGGTCAAGGCAAGAGCGTTCAGCAGCTTCGCTGCCATCTCATACTTATCCGGGAAAGTGAAGTTGTATTTCCGCAGGAGATCCACGATTGGCTTGCAGATGTATCTTATCGCCAGTCTCCCGACTTTGAACGGGCGGCCACGTTTTGGTTGGATTTTCAGCTGCCTCTCGTCAAGCTTGGCAGAGCTGTTTCCCCGGATGGCCAATAACCTCTTAGGAACAAAGATAAGACTGTAGAAGACCATAAACATCAGCGGATCTGAATAGAGGGCTCGCTTAAGTTCAAGCACCGCCTGGCCAAAGATATACGGGTTTATTTCCGGATCGCATCGCCCGATTGCGTCACGGACTCTTGACAGCAGTCTTCCTGCTTCCTGCTCAAGTTCATCATAAAGCAAGCAGTGGTCTTGCCAAAAGAACCTTGCGAGCACAATAGCTTGCCAATCAGACACTGCGTTGCTTTTTGAGAGGAAATCCCGCCCCAAGTGAGATTGGAAATCCAATTCAATCGCCGCGAACTCGTACGGGTCAATTCCATGCTTTTCAATCAACCAGTTCCTCAGTTTGATGTAGTCCGTCCAGCCACACCTCTTATACTGCGATCGGACATTGATGGGACTCAGCCCAAGATTATCCAAGCCGTGCTGGCGTTCTTCCCATAAATCGAATGGCGGGAAGGGAAAATCACCGACTTCGGTCCAATATTTCCAAGGCAGGAACTGATATGATCTGGCGTCGGGAAGACCGTAGTGGTCTGTGATAGTGCGACTCAATTGGCGCTCGATGTGATCCCCGCGGCTTGAGTCGACTATGTGCCAAAGTACCGCCCATCCTTTTGGCGTAAGTCTAGGACGCTTCAGGGCTCCATCCACGTCCTTTGAAATCACGAGGTCGGGGATGTGAGCCGACAATCTCACGATTGTCTCGCAAACATCAAGTTCACTCACTTTGTTTTTTGGCAGTGCGAGTTTTTCCTCATTGCTTAGGCAGTCGCGGAGTCTAACGTCTCCAAGCTTTTTGATGAAGAACAATGCTATCTCGAGTTCGGAACGTCGTGCCTCTTCTACGGCGAAGCGGTTCTTGAGATCTGGGGGTACGGCTAGCACGCCACTCACCCATTGTCTCCGAATGTCTCGGTACCACTCATTTACCTCGTAGATCGGCAGAGGAATTATCGGCTCATTAAGGACTGATCGATCAAACAGACAACCCACGCCATCATTTGGAAGGCCAGGGAGAGTTTGAGTTAGTCTTCGATACTGATCTGGGCGGGCGGCAATCACATATTGAATAAGATAGTCGATCTCCGCCTGTGACAGTCTCAGGCGAGGATTGATGACATAGTTCAACTCTAGTTCCGCCGTACGATAGAAATCTGAGAATCCGGGTTCAGCATCGGCGAGGTTCTCAAGCGAGTATTTCATGTGACTCCTTTCAGCCGTCCTTAGAATGATATCCCAAGTCGCGTGAACAATACCTTCAGATGAACCTCGTATAGGTAGCCGATTCTCTCGTCTAACAGGTCACTGTCTGCGCAGTCCTTGGATAGATCGGGCAGGATGTTGGCCAAGGTTTCCGACCAGGGTTTTTGTGCCTTATCTTTGACGATTTCAGCCGTGGCGTCAGTGACCTTCTCCGCATAAGATAATCGCCTCCGCTCCCAAGACTGAATGATGACTTCGATAAGGTGATCCAGCCAGTGCCAATATATCCTGTCCTTCTCATCCTCTTCCAACGGTAAAGTTCGCAGCCGTTCAATTACGCGATCCCGCAGCAAACACTCATCCACCACATGCATGATTTGCCATTGTCCCGAGTCGTTCTCTTTCAGCGTCTTGCCGCCGGGGGGCGATTTGGAGTAGCCGAAAGGTGCCCTCTTTGAAAGCCGAGGAGGCCAAGGGGAACCTAGTGTTGCGCAAAAGTAGTCGCCCCGGAGGGCGATATTGACTAGCTGCACAGAAATCGAGACCTTTGGCTCTGCGAGCTGAGTCTCTCGGACGCGGGTAGTGTATAGGGTATGATCGATGCCCAGAGATAGGCGGTTCAACCAGAAGCCCGAATTCCTATATGGGAAGCGGTTTCTCGGAACAGTTCTTTGCGGTCGTACACCAATGTACTGGCGTTCTCTCCCCAGAGATCCCGAAGCCATAATGTCTCCTATCCTGGCTTCTTGAGAACTATCGAAAGGCGATTCACTGTCAACTGTGCCTTCAGACTCGTCGAGCGTGCTACCTAGACAGTTTTTTAGCCAATGTATGTCATCTACGTACACCGTTCTAGGGCATTCCCTTTCATCATCCCACTCATGTCGAGAAGTGAAATACGCCTTTCCTGGATCAAATGTTTTATTGAGCGCGAACGTAAGGGCGCCGCAATAGGCGCGTTGGCGGTACCAGGAATAGGTGTGATCGCCGGGCGCATCCAGTATTATCAGGGCCATCTGCTGAATCATGTCATCAAGAAAGACATAGCTCTCGCGCATATTGTTGGCTAGTCCCAATCGATGATGTACAGCCCAAGCTAGTTCTTCCACGTTTATCTTCTCAATCTGCCCGCTTGCCGTGCGCTTTTCAACAAATCGCATCTTTGCGCGAATATCCCCGGAAGCTATTGGTTTTCGCATGTGGACCGAAGTCTGTTTCCTCCCACCGCCCTTCCGTCTGCGTAAGCGGCGTAAGTCATGAGCCCCTTCCTCCCTTGACTCACGTTCCTCATCCTCGTCAGCGAACTTTGTGAATAGAGCTTTATACGAAGGTCTGAGCTCAGGCAATGTAGCGTCAACGTCGTCCGGTTCACGAGTTGGGAGCACGTCCTCCTCGTTGGGCCGCTTCTCGTCAAGAGAATCATCTGACAGTGCATCAGGGACAGCCATAGTCTAACCTTGCCCCAGAATCTCCCAAACCTTTAGGCCCTCCGCTTTAGTCTGCTCGGTGATACTTCTCAACGCGAGCCTTGGTATTATCTTAGGGCCAGCAAAGACATAGATCAACGGCTATTCCCCAGCTGAGAGTCATATCGGGGCAATTCCCTTTCGCCCGGGGTTACCGTAGCTGCTCCAGCTTGGACTTCAGTGTTGACCTCACGTTGCCTGGCGGTTTGCCGTCGGTGCGGAAGAACTCGGCCAAAAGGCGGGCAACCAGGTTGGCGGCCGGTTCCCCGTGTTCTTCGGTGTACGCCTTCACCCGGTCAATCAGTACAATTGGCAGGTTCAGGTTCATCGGGCGGCGGGGGATGCCGTCGGTCGGGCGACCCGGGGGC
>SMTZ1_10004769_pt1 | contig 13624 bp, 12 predicted proteins | sample DeeMarSWOR136_30_FD_25667 | JGI IMG/M metagenome (IMG submission 25667) | reverse complement strand
AAAGTAGCGCTGCCCAAATTTTTACTTCATACAAGTTAAGGCAGAAAAATCTTCTTAATTTACTTAGGAATTCTTCTTTTACAATCATTTTACCTAACCCCCCTCTTTTTATTTTTTGCCACGTTTTGTTGTCACTTCAGAACAGATTATGTCTCTGTGGAGTGGCTTTATTTTTTAATTAGTGGTAGCAAAGAAATATTGCTAGTATTTAAATCTTTAGATTTTTTATTTTTTCAAAAGAAATCTTTAAATAGAATTAAAAATTTTTGCAAAATTAGAAAAAAAGTTGGTGCTAGATGATATTTGAACAAGAAATTATCAAAAGGGCAAAGGAAAATCCTAAAAAGATAGTCTTTCCAGAAGGAACAGAAGACAGAATTCTTAAAGCAGCCAATAAAATGATAGAGGAGAAAATAGCTATTCCTATTCTTTTAGGTGATGAGAAAGTTATCAAGAAAAGAATTGAGTTGTTAAAATTAAATTTAGAAAACATGCAAATCATCGATCCAAACAGTTTTGAAAAGTTTGATGAGTATGCCAACACTTTGTTTGAATTAAGAAAGCACAAAGGTCTTACATTAGAGCAAGCAAAAGAAATTCTCAAAGATGAAAATTATTTTGGAATTATGATGGTTAAAAAAGGAGATGCAGATGGCATGGTTAGTGGCTCTGTACATACTTCTGCAGACACCATGAGACCTGCTCTTCAAATAATCAAAACAAGAGAAGGTGCAAAATTTGTATCAGGTGCTTTTTTCATGGTAAAAGAAAATAAAATCCTCTTGTTTGCAGACATTGCATTAATTCCAGAACCAACACCAGAACAACTCGCTGATATTGCAGTGCAATCAACACATACATATGAATATTTTACAAACAAGAAAGCAAAGGTTGCAATGCTTTCATATTCAACACATGGAAGTGCAAAAAGCGAGACAATTGAAAGAGTCAGACAAGCAGTAGAGATTGTGAAAAAAACTCATCCTTGGATAGAGATTGATGGTGAAATCCAGGCAGATGCTGCTCTTGTTCAAAGAGTTGCAGAATTTAAATGTCCAGATTCTTTAATTAAAGGAAAAGCAAATGTGCTTGTGTTTCCAAATCTTGATGCAGGCAACATAGGTGCAAAACTTGTTGAGCATCTTGACGGTTGGCATGCAGTTGGTCCTTTATTGCAAGGCCTTGCAAAACCAGTAAGCGACTTATCACGCGGTTCGACTGTTGAAGAAATAATCACAACAACAGCATGTGTTGTTGTTGAATGCCAGAGAGGAAGCGTATAATCTAGCTAATAGCATATCTTAAGAAAGCAGCTATTCCGCCAAGCCCATCTAATTTTCTGCCACCTTCATGCTCGCTTTTTATTATGTAAATCTGGCTTTTTGTATCTTCTGCTAGCTGCAAAAGTTCGTCCATCTCATTGTATTTTCCTTCTTCTTTTTGTTTTTTTAAGAAATTATCTGTAACAATTAATATAGAAACAGCACCTATTTGAACTTTTTCATTAACATCTTTTACTCCATAGCTTGCTTTTCCTGCTTTTTTTATTTCAGCAAGCAAATCTTCTACTAATCTCAACTCAAGGGCAACTCTGTCTTCTTTAAGCAGATTTTTAACTTCATCTCTTTTCAGAACTTCACCTACTCCTTTTCTCTCACCTGTTGAACATGTTGCATATACTATTTTGCTCTTTAGTTCTTCTGGAATCCTTTTCATAAATGCATCTTTCCATATACTAGGGCTGCCAACAATTATCCTGTTTATTTTTAATCTTGCAACATATTCTTGCAATAATACAATTACCTGGGCATAAAAATCTTTTACTTCTTCTTTAAAACCTTTTTTCTCAACTTGTCCTTTTAATGTTGTAAGCACATCATAACCTTGCGCTTTTAGCACAGCAATAGTTGCATTTTCCCTGTCTACTGTACAGATTAATACATCTTCTCTTTCTTTTGTTGCCTGGTCAAGTTTATCTAATATGATTCTGTCCCATTTTTCTTTTATGATTGTTGCAATAGTTCCTTCTTCAATTGAAAATGAATGATGACTGCCAATCTCAACTTCATCTGGTCCTTCCTTTATTATTCCTCCTACTCTCAGTATGTTTTGGCTATAATCAGTTTTATCAACCTGCATTGAAAGAAAAACTGTTTTTTTGATTTTTTTCTTTTTCTCTCCAAGTTCAAGCTTTCTTTCAGTCCTGCCTTTAATTAAATCACCTGGCTCAATTATATGGCTTAAATACCACAAATCATCAAGCTTTGTTACTCTGAATTTTATTTCTCCGTCCTTGAGATTTTTGTAAATGATTTTCATATTGCTTAAGACATTGAGTTTGTTTATATATTTTATCAAAATACATAACATTTAAAAACCAAAAGTTATAAAAACAAGAATAGGTTAGTTAGGAAAAAAGGTGATTTTATGAATAAAAAAGCACAAGCAACAGGAGCTTCTGCATTAATTGCAATAATCACACTTTTGATTGTTCTATATATTTTGTTTGTACCGCCTGAAATAAGAGAAGAGCTTCTCGAAGATAGAGTTCCAGCTGAAGTACCTCCAGAAGAAGAATTCAATGAATCAAGAGTTATTTTATTTGAACATCCTGGAAGATTAGAAGAAATAGAAGATCTTGAAAGTAGACAATCACTTCCTTCAGTATATCTTACTTCAATTTATGAAAGCAAGTTGATTGAGCAGGAAAATATAGTTCAAATAAGAAGCGGCTGGTTCAGGGAAAAAGCAGAAGAACTTGAGTTTATATTCCCTAATCCTGAATTAACAAAAAATACACTTCTATCTTTTAATGTGAATAAATATGAAGAAAGATTGATTATTAATCTTAATGACAACTTAATCTATAATAATGAAATAGAACAACCTTCTATTCCACCAATAATCCTTCCAATAAAATATCTAAAGGAAGGCACGAATATGCTTGAGTTCAGGGTTTCTGGTGTTGGTGGAAGGTTCTGGGCAACAAATGAATATGTTCTAGAGCAAGTTAAGATAACCTCAGATGTTAAAGATATAAGTGCTCAGCAAGCAAAAACTTCTTTCTTGATAACAACAAATGAACTCATAAATATGGAAAAAATGAAACTTACTTATTATCCTGACTGCAGTCCTGGCACTGTAAATCCACTTGATATTTTCTTAAATGGCAGGTTGCTTGTCTCAAGTATCCCTGACTGTGGTTCTTTGCATAGAAAAGAGTTTCTTCCTGATAGATTAGTTACAGGAGAAAACGAACTTGTATTTAAGACAACAAAAGGTTCATATCTAATGAGAGATGTCTCACTTACTTCTTATATGAAAGAACCAACTTTCCCAACTTATTATTTTGAATTTGACGAAGATCAGATGGAAGAAATAGATAGAGTGGGTCTTAACATGAGTTTTAAGTTTTTGACAACTGCATTTAAGAATCTGGAAATATCTGTGAATGGTGCTAGCATTTATATAGACACAAGGGAAAAATTGTATGATGAAGATATTTCTGATTTAGTAAGAGAAGGAACAAATGCAATTAAAATAACACCTCTTTCATCTGGCATTGACATACTTGATTTTAAAGTAATGATTAATGAAGATTAAATTTAGAGGATTTAAAAAGAGGTTGCTATGGTCTTTCCATTTACTGAGGGTTTTGGTACACCAGTAGGTCCTATTTTCCCAGTGCAGGGTGCTTGGAGCACTTTTCTTGGAGCTTTGGTTGGTATAAGAGTTCTTTTATATGCATTAACTTCAGAGCCAGGAGAGAATCCTTTAAGAAACAAAAATGACATTCTAATTTATTTTTTAACTTTATTTTACTTTGGTACAACAGGTCTTATAATAGTTCTTTTGGTTCATATAATTAGGAGATTAGGTGTAATCAGGGCATTGACTGATAAACTGCCAGTAAAAGAGCACAATCCAAGAGATATGGCTGTAATAATTACAGCAGCGATTATATCTTGGGTTTTTTCAACACCGCAGCTAAGTTTTATTCAAGGCTTTTTTCCAATAAGACAACTTTATATGAGCAGTTGGGGCTGGATTCTGATACTGATTGCAATGGTTTATTATTTAAAGCCAGAAGAAGAAGTTGAGAAACTGGGCTGGGGGCAAGCAATACAGTCTTCATTTGTTTTGTATACTTTAATTATAATGGTATTTGGTTTTGACCTTCTTTACTTGTTGTTTGTATATTTACTTCTTAAGCCATTTTTAGCAAGATTTGGCGTATTCAGCAAGCTTAGAGGTGCTGCAACAAAAGGAAGAGGAGCAATTGAAGAAAGAGCAAAAGCAAGAGCAGAAGCAAAAGCAGCTGAAGAAAAACCAGCAGAAGGACTGACAGGCGGGATAGTCAAGACAATGACAGGATTATTCAATGCATATGAAGCAAAAGAAGCAGAAGAAAGAAGAAAAACAATGGCTGATTTAAGAGAAAGCATGGATAAAAGATTAGAAAATGTGGAAGGTGATATTGAAAGGTTTTCAGCTAAACAAAAAGCAGATGATGAAGCAGATTTAAAAAGACTAGAAGATGAGTTTAAAGAACATTCAAAGCATGTACCCGGGGCATTGAAATTCTTACTTGCATTGCTTGCAGCAGTTATAAATGATACATTGGATTTTTTAGGAATAGGAATGATTCCAGGTGTTAGTATTTTAATTGATGGATTAACTGTTTTATTTGTGCTACCTTATGCCTTGCCAATATATAGGAATTTTATGAAAGAAGGCGGAATTTGGTCTATATTATCATCTATTCCTGCTTTAGAATTTATTGGTTCAGGCCCTCTTTCTTTTTTAGACTTATTCCCTAGCTGGACATTAGGTATATTTTTTCTAAGAAAAGTATTGATTGAAAGTAAAGATTTCAAGGAACTAAAGTCAACAAAAGAAGCTCTTAAAAAAAGGAAATCAGCAGTAGTTGCTACTTCTTTTGGTGGTGTCACTGTAACTGGATTTGCAGAGAAATTTTTGAAAGCTGGTGCTGCAGTTGCAGTTGTTTTAATAATTGCCTTTCTTATCCTTCCAATGGCAGGTGTGAATGCAGGTGAAATTGCATTAGAAACTCAAAGATATGTTGCATCAGGAAGATTATTTTTAGATGCACAGCAGTATTTCCAAGAAATGACCCAAAGGATTAGAAATGTGATTATTGCTCCAAAAATATGGTGGGAGCAGCAATTAGAAATATTCAGGCAAGATGCTTTTGTAAGCCAGGTTGATGAAAGTGCAACCCGTAAATTAGGTTTGTTCTGGGAAGACCTAAGACCAGCTGAAAAAGATTTTGAAAAAGGAAGAAGAGCAACTGTCTGGGCAATACTTAGGGGAGAAGTTCTCGATATAGGCAAATGTTTTGAGAACAGGACAAGCCCAGAATGTGTTGTACATATAAGGTGCAGAGTTAAAGATGCTTTAGAAGTAGAACCATCTCCAAGAACAATGTCAATGTTGGATTTAATGGGAAGAGGAGATTCTGTTTCATGTAAATTCATACCAACAAAAGAAGGTGTTTACCAAGTTAATTTTATTTCAGAATTTGATTTTGAAACAAGAAGCTATTTGCCTATTTATTTTGCTGACAGGAATCTAGTGTTGGCATATGCAGCAGAAGGCAAAGATATAATGGATGTTGCAGGAGTTACTGATAAAGACCCAATAGCAACCTATACGCCTGGCCCAATTGCAATTGGCATTGAATCATTTGCAACAATGCCTATAAGAGTAGATATTCCAGTAGAAGAGATTACTGGAAGTGTAATTGGGCCAGCTTTACCAGGTGAAATAAGAGGTTCAGGTATAGGTATTTCTCTGCAAAATATATGGAGGCCAAGAGGTCAGCTACAGAAAATTAATGACCTTATAATCAGGATTCCGGAAAGCTTAGGATTAGAAGAATGCTCGCCTGCAAAATTTATAGAAGACAAAATAGAAAATGGAGAAAGATATTATAAAATAGACCCAAAATATATAGAAGAAGAAATAGAAGAAAGAGAAACAAAATCATTCAGGTGCATGCTTGTTGCAGCAGCAGACCCTAAGGATATACTTAATCCAGGAGCAGAAGTAACCTTGCATTCTATAAAAGTTATTGCAAATTATAAATTTGCAGTTACAGCAGATACTTCTGTCAGGGTTCTTGCAGGAGGAGAACCTACTATCACATATGAAAAAGTACAGGAGCAAGCATTAGATGATTATGATGTTTGTTCACCTGATGTTACTAAATGCGATTATCCATCAAAAGAATATTGTGATATAGACCCATGTAATCAAAACTGCTACTGGATGTATGGGATAGCAACATATGACAGATGTACTAATTGTGATGCAGGTTGTTCATATTTTGATACCAAATATTACTGCGACCTAGACCCTTGTAATAGAGGTTGTGAATGGGATTTAGATGAGTGCATTGAAAAAAATGTTGGAGAGACAATGAAATGGCCAACAGATATTCATTATATAACAAAATGCGGACCAGATTATATTAAAATCAAAGGTGTGCGTTATGTTTATGCAGTTGAATCAGGTTACATAACACAGTCTACAGGAGATACTATTGTGATTGCTCATCCTAATGGTTATACCAGTGAATATAAAGGATTTATAGAACGCTACAGAAAAGCAGGCAATGTTGCAAAACGTTCAGTAATTGGAAGATTAGATGAAGAAATTACTTTAAAGATTACGCGAGCAGGAGCAAGCCTTGATTTGCTTGATTTTTATGAAGACTTAGGTTATACATTAGAAAAAGCAGATGATTCAGGTTGTCCAGAATGAAAAAAATAATCTTGATTTTAACAATCATTTGCCTAGCAATAGTAGCTTGCGAACTCCAGCCACTCCCACCTAAGATACCAGAATACAGAATTGGTTATAATGGTATTGAGCTCGCATTTTCTATTTTTCCTGAAGGAGATATTTATGAAAATGAAGATTTCATAGTACAGTTAGATGCATGGAACAGGGGGGGATATGATACAGACAACATGCTGGTTGTATTGAATTGGGATACTGGTTTTTTTATAACTGAAAGTTCAGGTATATTTGAACTTGAAGAAGAGTATCCTGTTCTTCATGGAAGAAGTGCTTCATATCCAGAAGGTGAATTTAGCACAACACCAACCATGGAATTTACTGCCAAAGAAATATTTTTAACAGATTATCAAAGGTTTGATTTTATTTCAAAGCTCTGCTATGAGTATAGGACAGAAGCAACACTTGAAGCATGCATTGGTAAAAAAACAGGTTACAGAAGCTGTAATTTTAAAGAATTAAACAAAGGATTAAATTTAACAAGAGGACAAGGAGCACCATTGGCAATCACAAGTGTTGATGAATCAATAATTGAAATTGGGGATAAAATTAAGCCAAGATTTGATATTGTTATTGAGAACAAACAAGCAGGCGAGGTTTTCAGAAACCCTGAGATATATGTTGAAAGATTTTGCTTAGGTTATGGTATTGGTGAAAACATACTTAACAGGTTTGATTTAGTGCTTAACCTTTCAAAAGCATACAGCTATGACTCAAGAAAAAATCAAACAAATTCATTCACATGCAGACCAACAATACCTAAACTAGAAGACGGAATAGCAAATATCACATGTGTTTTGGATGAGGAACTTGAAGCAGGACCTTCATATGTAACTCCTCTTGTTATTGAACTTGTTTATGGCTATACAGATAAAGTACAAAAAGGATTGACAGTTAGACGTTCATAAGGGAAATATTTATATATAAACCAGAATTAATAATGAAAAAGTTTAAAAGGTGATTTAATGAATAAAAATTTATTATTATCTTTAATTCTGCTTACAATATTTATAGCTTCCTGCGCACCTATAGAAGATCTGGAAAGAGGTTTTATTGGAGATAGAGCACCAGAAGTAATAGATGCTTTTACAGGAACAAAAGGTATTGAACTTTATTTAGAGCAGCCACAAGCAATTATAACATTTCCAGGCGAGACAATTTCATTTCCTGTGAGAGTTTCAAATGAAGGAAGGTTTGATACAACTATTACTCTTTATGTAAGCGGGTATGATGAATCTTTAATGCGGTATACACAAAAACAGCAAAGAATAGACCTAAAGGGTAAAAAAAGTGCAGGTGCAGAAGAAGCAATACCAGGTGAAGAAACAATAATTTATTTTGAAACAGAACCTGTTGAACTTGTTGGTACTTCTTTATCACAAAATACAGTTGTTACTGCTTGCTTCCCATATGAAACAGAGCTTACTTATGGTGTATGTGTTGATAGAAATGCTAACCGCATATGTGACTTAACACAGCCAACAAACAGACCTTTGGGTTCTGGCCAAGGGGCGCCTGTTGCAATAAACTCAATCACAAGTGTTGCAAGAGGGCCAAGTGCTGGCAAAACTAGAATTACATATTCAATAAAATTTTCTCAGGCAGACACTATGAATAATGCAAGAGTGGTTGATAAAGATAAATTAGAAGATGCTTGCCAAGGAAAAAAATTAGATGAAAGATTAGATTTTGATACAATCTATATTGATGAAGTAAGGCTTGGCAGAGATATTGATTTGGAATGCCCTGCAATTTCAGGTAACAGACCACTAAATCTAAAATATACAGACACATTGACGTGTTATGCAGAAATAACATATGAAAATACAGATTACACTTCAGGTCTTTTTATAAAAGCAAGTTATGGTTTCATGAAAAGTGTGACCCAACCAATTACAATTCAGGCTTTAATAACTTAAGGAGGATAGGAAAATGAAAAAATTAATCATTGCACTTTTGCTTTTAGCAATTATGATAGCTGCCTGTGAACCAGGTGCAGAAGGACCAGAAGAAGGACTTCCTTTTATAGGAGGCACCACTGGTTTGCTTATTTCTTTTGTAGAGGATGCGCCTCCGCCAGAAGTATATGATGGTGGCGGTTTTCCATTTGATATAGAAGTAAAATTGCAAAATGAAGGAGAGCGTACTGTAAAAAAAGAAGATGTAACTGTAAAAATAAGTGGTATTGACCCTGTTGAATTTGCAAAAACACCTCAGGATTTTATTAAAAGTCCAAATGATGATTTAGCTGCAAAAACAAAAGATGCAGAAGGAAATATTCTTGAGGGCAGTCCTGTATATGTGACTTTTGCTGACCTAAATCATGAACAGCAGATTACAGGTGATTTAAGTTATCCTATTTTTGCAACTGTCTGCTACAAATATGGAACAGATGCAGTTAGCAGGATTTGTATAAAAGAAAATTTGCAAGAAAAAGGCGGTGTCTGTGAAGTAAAAGGAGAAAAACCTGTTCTAAATTCAGGAGCACCTGTCCAAGTGACAAGTCTGACAGAATCTGTTGTAGGAACTAATAAAATAAGACTCACATTCAAGATTGAGCACAAAGGTAATGGCAGAATCTCTAAATCAGGTACAGAATGCAACAAGGAAAATGAAAGAGAAAACCAAAATAATGTATTTGTGTCAATCAGTACAGGACTTCCAGACTTGCAATGTGAGAGGCTAAAAGAAGGTACTGGAAATACAGGTTATGTTAGATTGACAGATGGTGCAGCAATTGTATCTTGTGAACAGCCAGTGACTGCAGTAGGCGAATTCTTGAAGACAGTTGACATAAAACTAGAGTATGATTATGACGAGGATGTCATAACAAACCTTATTGTAAGGCACTCAGAATAATTTTTTTATTCTTTATTTTGTTTTATTCCTTAATTATTTCTTTTAATTTTTCAGTGAACTTCTCAACTAGTTCGTGTTCTCTTTGCTTTTTCTTCTCAAGCAGTTCATTCAGCTGGTCAATCCTTTTCTTCATTGAAAGAATAAGCGCTTTTTTGTCAATCATCTCTTTTACATGAGCCTGATTCAGTTCAGCCATCAGTTTCTCATAATGTTTTTTCTGAACAGCCATTCTTTCATAAAATTCTATTTTTGCATTTTCCAATAATTTGTTTTGTTTTTCAATAACTGGAACAAGTTTGGCTAATTTATCCTGCAGTTCTTTCTTATTAAGAAGCTCTCTATCTTTTTCTCTTTTTATAGCACTAATCTGTTTCTCCAATATTTTTTTTGCTTCTGTCATCTTATTGATAGCTGTACGTTTCTCATCTGTTTCAGATAAAATTCTTTTACCCATTCTTCCAATTGCTTCATTTTTTTCTTTTTCACCAACCTCAAGACCAATTTTTTCATTCCTCAAACTTACAATTAGCTCTTTCTGGTCTTTTACTTGCTGAGAAAGCCTGGCAAGCATATCTTCTCTTCTCAATAACTTGTCTCTCAGCAAATTGATTTTTTCAGAATATCCTCCCAATTTCTGTGTTTTATCAGTAAGTTCTTTTTTAATAATAATCCTGTCTTCTGCCAATATTTTGACTATTTCTCTTAATTTCCTGTTTATTTTTTCAAGTTCCCTTAATCTCAGTTCTAAATCCTTGTTTGGATGAACAATATATTTTCTTAAGAATTCAACATCTTGTGCTAATTTTAGAAGCATTGATTCCTCTTTTTGTTCCATTCTAAATAATTGATGAGGATTGGTATTTATATTTTTTTATTCTAGAACAGCAAATTTCGCAAGCAAAGCCTCAAGTTGTATAAATTCATCAGAACCTTCTACCATTCTGAATTCTGCTTCACCGCATGCATCAATCATCTTCATCTTTTTTCTGTCATCAATCTTAAGTTCCCAGACTTCTTTTTGTATTTGTTTAATTATATCAAGTCCTGATAAACCATAGTTAAGCATTGTCTTTAGCAATGTATCTCTTGCCTTAATGAAATTACCATTAACTGCAAGCTCTAATAATTGAAGAACTTCTTTTGGTCGAGCAGTTGAAGCAAGATTAAAAACAGCTGTTTCATCTATTTTTTTTGAAAGTGCTGCACATCCCTGCAATATATTTTCAACTCTTCTGCAGTCACCTCCGCTTGCTTCATATAGAGCTTCTTTTGCTTTATCTGTAAGATTTAATTTTTCTTCTTTTGCAATCCTATCAATAATCTTAAATAATTCATTTTTGCCCAATGGCTTGAATTTGAATAATGTGCATCTGCTCTTTATTGGATCAATAATCTTGCTTGAGAAATTGCATGATAAAACAAATCTACATGTTTGTGTGTAGTTTTCCATTGTTCTTCTTAAAGCCTGCTGTGCTTCTTTTGTAAGTGCATCGCACTCATCCAAATATATTATTTTAAAAGGAACATCACCTATTGCTCTTGTTCTTGCAAAATTCTTTACTTGGTTTCGTATAACATCAATGCCTCGCTCATCTGATGCATTTAATTCAAGAAAATTATGCCTCCAGCCAGGACCAAATAGCTCTTTGGCAGCTACAATTGAAAGACTTGTTTTCCCAACTCCTGCAGGACCTGCAAACATCAAATGAGGCATATTCTTATTTTTTACAAAAGCTTCTACTCTTTTCACAACATCTGTCTGTCCTTCTATTTCAGAAAAGGATTTAGGTCTGTATTTTTCAGTCCAAATACTAGTCATGATTTCAGGATACCCCCATCAATTTAAATAACTTTTGAAAATGTCAGAAATATTTTATTTCTGACCATGCTCAAAAACCAAAGGTTTTTAACAGAATTTATATGATATCTTCCTCTGCAACAACCATATAATCTCCCATTGCAATTACTGCTGAAAATGGAATTAGGATATTTCCTTCTTTATCCTTCTCAAGGTCTAGTTTTAGTGTAAAACTAGTCGGATTCTTAACAATCATGTGGATAAGTTCTCCGCTTCTTGCTTCAAATATCACATCACCGACTTCTCCAAATCTTTTCCCTGTTTTGCTAACTATTGTTCTTCCAATGATTTCCTTTGCCATTACTCTATCTTCTTCTGGCATGTGAATTACCTCCCCTCTTATGAGGTTCTAAAAAAGCGCTTTTCTTTATAAATTTTTCCATGTTTTTATTAGCATCCTATGTCTCGAAATAGTAACAATCTTCCCTTAATCCACAACTCTCGCATTTTGCTTTATTTTTTGTGAAATTAGGTATGTTTTTCTTTTCAAGGAATTCCTGAACTTCTTTTACTAATCTTTTTATTTCTTCTTGCAAGAAAGGATTCATATGAACTTCTCTTGATATATTATTTTTTATATACTTGACCTTTCCAACAACTGTTTTCTTACCAAGAACTTCTCCTAACATGAGCATATAAGCACCTATTTGTATCATATGTTCCTGCCAAACACCTTCTTTTGGCGCCTTGCCTGTTTTTAGTTCAACTGGTATAATTGTTTCATCATATTTCTCAATTCTATCAACTTTTCCTTTTAATTGAAGATTATCTGATTCAACATAAATTTCTGATTCGATTTTTGGAGTTAGAGCATCCCATAATTCTTTTCCAAAAATCTTTTTTGTTTTCAAGAAATTATGTATATTTTCAGCTCTTGTAATACTTTCTTCTTCAAAATAAGACCACAGTTCATTATATGCATCACTTAACTGAATATTGAGTTGTTTTAATGAATTTTTATTTATCAGCAAAATATTCTTTAGATTCTTTGCATATGATTCTCTATATCTTTGAATAATTTCTTGTTTATTGTCATTTTTTATAGATAAGATAATGCCTCTTTCTTGTTTATTAGCCAAATCAAAAACATTATGTTTTATCCTTCCCTTTACTAAAACTTCTTTTGGAGGTTCTATTATTCCAGCAATCTGCTCAAGAAAAAATTTTCTCTTGCAGTACATGTATGATGTTAAGAATGTAACTGGTATCTTCATAAATCATGAATAAAAGCCAGAATTTATATGCTTTTTGTAACTAAACTTCACGCATACCCTCAAACTCATACATCATTGTTTCTCGCGCAACAGATGATTCATATATAGAACTTAATAATTCACGTGCTTCTGGACCTTTTCCATTAAGATCAATTGTTTTTTTAACATTTAAATAAACATTGTAAAAATCAGAAAAAATCTGTTTATACTCTTCATGGTCTGTAATTTCATACCCTTTTGGATACGCTCTTCGTGTGTAATTAATAAGCCTATCAATTGAATTCTTTACTCCAATATCAAATCCATTTGCTTTTGCAGTTTTTAGAACTCCCAGTGCTTTTTCTAATTCACCTCTGTCAACTTCTCTTACCCCTAACCTAAAGAGGTCACAAAGTTCAAATCCTCTTCTATCTATCCAAAAGAATTTCTTAAAAAATTCCAGAAACGTCAAAAATTCTGCTTCTGTTTTCATTGCGTTTTAGTTCCTTGTTTTGTTTTATATTTCTCTCATTTTTTTCATACTATAAAAATCTTTCCTATTTTTAAGAGGGAAAACTGATTTTGCTAAAATTTAAATAAGAGTATCAATAATCCAAACATATGGACACAGAAACAAGATTTGACCTTATCACAAGAAATACAGAAGAAATTCTCACACCAGATGATTTGAGAAATCTGCTAGAGCAAGGTATAAAATTAAATCATTATATTGGATTTGAAATTTCTGGCAAAGTACACCTGGGAACTGGTTTAATTGGAGGAGCAAAAATAGCAGATTTTCAAAAAGCAAAAATCAATTGTTCATGCTATTTGGCAACATGGCATGCATGGATTAATAATAAACTTGGCGGAGATTTAGAAGTTATAAGGA
>SMTZ1_10011578_pt1 | contig 13625 bp, 13 predicted proteins | sample DeeMarSWOR136_30_FD_25667 | JGI IMG/M metagenome (IMG submission 25667) | reverse complement strand
GAGATTTCTCCTGTAGAGGAAAGAGCAGTAGGTATAACTGCCAGTGCTATTGCCCAACCTGTAGCAATTACAATAACAGAACAAATAGAACCAACTTATATAAGAGAAGCAATTTTTAGATTTACAGTTAAGGCTAGTCTTAGAAACGATCCAACCGTAAGTGACACCGATACAGGGGTTGTATATGTAAAATACGTACAAGAACTAGAGCCACCAACATTCCCTGATGTAGAGAAATTTAACATAGAATTACATGAAGGTTGGAATTTGATAAGCTTACCAGGAAAGGGAACAGGATTTACTACAGGAACATGCTCGGCTCAACAAAAACCAATAGCTTTCATCTATCTAGGTAATCAAAAGAGATATGTAAGTTTTGAAGAAGCACTTGAGATTATGGGACCAGAGAGGCTTTTAGAGTATGCAAGCACTCATTCATTTTGGATATATTCTTCTGAAGATTGTAACATAGGTTTTAAGGTTACAAGCTATTCAACTTACAGTAATTTACAACTTGTTAAAGATTGGAATTTATTAGGAACAACAAAAGATATGATCGGAGAAACTCTAAATAATATAAAAGGAGATTGCAACTTTGAAAAGATATATGCTTGGAATGCAGATTCACAGGAATGGATAGAAAAGTCAGAGAATGATCTAATTGAAAAAATGGGATATGGTATAGCTGTTAAAACAGTTTCAGCATGCACCTTAAAAGAAAATAATATTCAACCACCACCATTCCCAGAGGATTGATTGAATGGATAAAAAAATAATTATTTTGATTATAGTTATTTTAGTGATAGGTATAATAATAGGTTATTTCATTTTTCCATATCTGATCCAACCAGGAATAGGAGAAGAAGTTTTTGGAACGCCTCTAGAAACAGTATCACCACCTACAATACCTTAACATTCCCCTCTTATTTTTCTACTTTATTAATAATTTAAATGATTTTCTATTCAAACATATTTTGCGATTAAATGGTTGAAATAAAAGACGTTTTGGTGTTTGATGAAGATATAATAATTTAAATAATCTAGTTCTATAATTCTCAATACGGGTCCGTAGTATAGCTTGGTTTAGTATTCCGGCTTTGGGAGCCGGCGACCGCGGTTCAAATCCGCGCGGGCCCATTGCCTCTAAAAATATAAATTTATAACATGAATTATTTTCATGAAAATACCAAGAGTTGTAGCAAGTGTTATTATCAAAAAAGATAACAAACTACTTCTCGTAAAAGAGGTCTTAGAGAGTTTAAAAGAATATTGGATATTTCCTGGCGGTGGTGTAGATTTTGGAGAAACTATTACAGATGCAGCAAAACGTGAAATTAAAGAAGAAATTGGATTAGATATAGAAATAAAAGAATTTTTAGGTTTCAAAGAAGCTATTTTTCCAAAATATGACTATCATACTGTAATATTCTTTTTTATGGCAGAACCTTTAAATGATAAAATAATAAAAACTGATCAAATTTTAGATGTGAAATATTTTTCAAGAAAAGAGATTGAGAATTTGGATTTAGTTGAGAGTGCCAAATGGGTATTAGAAGATATGTATAAAAAAGGTATTCTAAAATAATCATATTTTTCTTACAAATGTCAGAAATCCAGTATGAGCTAACATGTGGGTTTTAGGTCTTGTAAAAGTTCTACCTTCTATTTGCCATTCTCTTTGTAGATTTTCTAGAATTTTTGGTTTTTCAAAATCATATTTTTTCAATTCTTTCCAGACTTTTTGAATTTGTTCAATATGCATAGAATAAATAACCATCCATCCACCAGATTTCAAACTCTTATAAGCATGCTTTATAACCTTTTCTGGATTTTTCATATCCAATGTTATCATATCAAGATTTCTCTCTTTTATACCCTTTGTTATATCAGAATTTTTTATTTTAATGTTCTTTAAACCAGAATTTTTTATGTTCTTTTTAGCAATATCATAGAATCTTTTTTCTTTTTCGTATGTATAAACCTTACAACCCAAATTTCCTAGAAATATTGCTAAAAAACCAGACCCTGTTCCAGCATCAACAACTTTCCATTCAGGAGAACATCCTGTAACAGATACTATTAATCCAGCATCCTTTGGTAAAATGACTTGTGGGCCTCTTTTTGCCTTTTTCAAGAAGTCTATGATCGTTTTCAATTTTTTCATGCAAATCTTCTCATTTATAAATAATATTGAAAAATATAATAAAATATGTTTGAGTTATTATTAGTTGCTATAGCACTTATAGGAAGTTTTGCTGCCGGTATTTATGATTTGAAAACTTCGAATGTTCCTGATAAAGTTTGTTTACTTATGATAATTTCTGGTTTATTTATTCATATTATATATGGTTTTTCTACCGGAGATTTTAGTATTTTAATAAATTCTCTTTTATTTAGTGGTTTGTTATTAGCTTTCGGTTTATTGATGTATTTTACTGGACAGTGGGGAGGGGGTGACGGAGAACTTTTAGTTGCAATAGGAATCTTATTACCAAACTTATCTTCAGTAAAAACTTATTTTCCTTTTGCAATTAGTTTTTTTATTAATAGTTTTTTTATTGGGGCAGCTTACTCTATTATTTATTCTTTGATTTTAGTATATAGAAATCCAAAAATATCTAAGAACTTTTCTGCTAGCCTAATGGATAGAAAGATAATAGTTATATTGTTTGGCTTTTCCTTCTCAATCTTCTTTTTATTTATTTCACAATTCATTTTATTTGCTATTTCTATTTTAGTTTCCATTTTATTTTTATTCCAAAAATTTTCTAAAGTAATAGAAGAAAGTTTTTATTATAAAATTTCTGTTAGAAAATTAAAAGTTGATGATATGCTTGGTGAAGACATCTTGAGATTGAAGCTTTATAAAAAATATATTAAAGGTTTAACCAAAGATCAAATCAGAAAAATCAGAAAAATCAGAAAATATGTTATTATAAGAGAAGGCATAAGATACGGTATTGTTTTTCCATTAACTTTGTTGTTCACTTTGTTCTTTGGAGATCTCTTCTTGTTTCTCCTCTAATTCTTTTTTTATCATTTCTTCATATTCTTTCTCTTTCCTATACTCTTCTATCATTTCCATTGCAGCTTCATCATATCCTATTTGTGGTTCAAATCCCAGTTCTGTTCTAGCTTTGCTTATATCAAAAGTTCTATTACTTGTAATTTTATCTATGTATTCAGGTATAAATTTTGGTCTTTCTTTTAGTATTCTTCCCTTTAACATTTTAGAGTGAGCTAGAATTTTTGCAGAAATTTTAGAGACATGTTTTTTAGGAGTCTCTACATTCAAATATTTGCACAGTAAATTCCAAAGCTGTTTTAAAGTTTTAAATTCTTTACCTGCAATAATATAAACTTCTCCAGGTTTTCCTCTCTTCTTTGCTAATAATAAAGCTTGAACTAGATCATTTATATGTACCCACTGTATAAAATTCTTTCCATCACCTATTATTGGTAATTTTCCTCTTTCTAGTCCAGATATTACAAAATTATAACCTTCTGTGAATCCAGGACCAAAAACATCAGTGGATCTTATGATTATTCCTCCATGGTCTTTTACAAGTTTTTCTGCTTCAAATTTAGTTTTACCATAGAAATCTGAAGGATGAGAAGGAGTTTCTTCATTTATAGGCAATTCTTTAAATTTTTTACCCATTACAGCAGTTGAACTTAAATAAATGAATTTCTTACCTTTGCTAACTTCTAGTAAATTTTTTGTACCTACAACATTTACTTTAAACATCAAATCTTTTGGAGCTAAATAATCAACAATAGCAGCCAAGTGAAAAATAACATCAACACTTTCTACAGCTTTTTTAAGAGATTCTTTATCTAATAAATCTCCATAAAAAACTTCAACATTTTCAGGTTCTACCATTTTTTCTTTTACAAGAACCTTTACCTCATCCCCATTTTTTAATAAAGCTGGGACAAGATGTCTGCCAATCCTTCCTGAAGCGCCTGTTACTAGGTCAATCATTTTATCATCTTAACAAAATAACTTCCGGGAAGTTTTGATGTTGCTCTTTTCAAAGCCTTTCTAACAACACCCTCTGAATTTTTATCTGAATTTACAGTTATAATTTTTTGCCCCTTCTTAATCCTTGCTGCTAGTCCAATTGGTTTTCCAAAACTATGCCTCATTCCTTGAGAAAACCTGTCTGCTCCAGCACCCGTTGCCATAGCATTCTCTCTTAAAACGTGGTGAGGAAATACTAAGATTTTTAAGAAGAAGTTATTCTCACCTAATTTTTTATTCAAATGTTTTAATGTTGTAATTCTTGCAGATTCTAATGCATTTGATCTTATTTGAACATCTTTTTTACTTACTAAATTAAATGTTAAAATATATTTTCCAGATTTACCCATTTCAAATTGATGAATTCTTGTAGCTGGAACACCTTTTACATAGCTTTTTCTAGGTTTGTGTATCGAAATCCTCGTATACGGTTTTTTCTTTAGTTTATGATAGCATCTTGCTGGTCTTAAGCCCATAAAATCACTTTCAAAGATTATGTTTGAGAATTTTATAAATGTTTCTAAAACTTAAATGTTTTCTTTTTCTCTTTCTTTTTAGCGTGTTTTTTTACTTTCGCTTCTACCTCTTTAACAGTTTTAAAGCTATTATCTATTCCACAAGTGTTTCCAACACCAATTATTAGTATTTTTTCATTTTTCTTTGACCTTTCTATTGAAGCTTTAACAGCATCTACTGCTTTTGGTATTGAGTCGAAAATTTCTTTTTTCATTGGCATTAATGCCTCTTCATTAGAAACCTTTATTACAACAGCGTCTAAAGGAATATTTTTTTTAACAACAATTTGTTCTATTTCATATCTTTCAACACCAATCCCACCCATTGCAACCCCAACATTTGTTAAGAATTTTCCAGGATACCCTGTAGATGCACCTGGTCCTTCTGCCTTTGAAATCCAGACATCTCTTCCATTCATTTTTGTTTTAACAATAACAAATTCTTCATCTTCAAATTTTTTTACTTTCTCTTTTATGAGACTTGCTGTAACCAAAGAACCTATACCATCTCCAATTGGTATACCATTAACAAAAGCACGAGTTGCATGCATAGCAGCTTTAGCAATACTTGTAATCAATGGAATTTGCATTTGAATAATCATTGCATACTGAAACATCTTATATTTTTTAATTAACTCCACATAATGTCTAACTATCTTTGCTATTTGATGTGTTGTTATAGCTCCTGATAAAGCATTTTTAATATTCTTCTTTTTATCTTTTGATGCATCAGGACTGATTTGATCAACAAAATATCTAAATCTACTATCATAATTTTTAATAATATGATCAAGTTTTTTCATTATTCCATATGGATCTGTTTCAACAGGACTCACAGCGAAGAATTCCATGAAATTATTAATTTCATTTTTAACATTCTTTTTAGATTTTTTTGAAATTGATTTTAAAATATAACCTTTAGATTTTTCAGCCATTCCTTCTAAATTGGAAGCTTCTTTTTCTAGTTTTAATATCGTTTGAGTCGTCATCAATCTTGGACCAAAGAAAATAAATATTATAAATAAAATGAACCAAACTATTGTTGATAACCAGTCTCCTCCTCCAAATTGGGCTAACATAAAATCACTTATTTTAATTGGTTATTATTCTTTGTTTAAATATTTAACTATATCAACCAAATTAAAAAACCAGTTGTTATTGGGATTGTTAAATTATCATCTACCTTTGGAAGCATCTCTATAAATGTTACAAGAATAGCAATTATCAAAGCTTTGATAGGATATACGAAAAATAACAAAATCATAAACGTAGTGACAAAAAAGATTATACTACCTTCCCAACTCTTCTTTTTATTAATAAACAATTTATGCTTTCCAAGGAAATGTCCTATTAGAGTTGATAATGAGTCTGATAAAGCTAAAACAGTTATAGAAGCTATTGCTATATAGGGTTGAAATAAAACTGTAACAATGAAGCATCCAAGATAAAACATTATCGCTCCATTGAACGGTAATTCTTTTTTTCTTTCATATGTTTTAAATTCATCTTCTAAAATATCTTCGAACTCGTCCAAGGGTTTTATTTTTAATAATTTGTATTTTTCTTTATTTTTTCTATATTCTCCAAGAATAAGGAATATAATAGAAATTAAAAGCATTATTAAAGCTCCATACCATTTTTCAAATATTTGAATCAAAAGGATAGTGAAAACACCTAAAGCATGAATTGTCTGTCTTTTTATTTCTAATTCCATATAATCATTTTTTCTTTCTAAAAGGCCATGATAGTATTTTGAAAAATTGAACTATAAAATGATAAAATTCATATACGAAAAATAACATTAGACCAACAAATGCAAAAGTTATTCCGGTTTCAATATTAGCAGTTATTGGCAGACCCATATAGTTAGCAACCCATGGGAAAACAAAGCCTGCAATAGATATTATAGAAGCTCTTACAATGATTTTAAACAATTTGTATAAAATAAAGACTATTATTATAAACGCCATAAAGATAACAATAGTTTCTGCTGTGAGTTCGATAACCATATAAATAATTAGTATAAAGAATTTAAAATCTTAATCTAATCTAAAAAAACTTGAGAAAAAACCCCTTTCCTTTTCTCCTATTAACCAACCTGCAAGTTTTCTTAATTCTTTGCTTGCCGAAGACCTGGATTTATGCATAACAATAGGAATCCTTTTAGCTAGACTTTTATGAACATTTTTATCATGAGGAACTAGAGCAATAACAGGTAATTCTGTTAAAACTTCTACTTCTTTTTTTGTTAGTTCATAACCCTTTTTGGTGATCATGTTTAATACAATTCCTACAGGCTTTTTGTTAAAATCTTTTATAACACCTTTACACTTTATTATATCTGTGACTGCAGGTATATTTGGATTTGTAACAAAAATAATCTCGTCACTTGCTTTAATAGTTGCAAAAGCTTCCCTTCCTAATCCTGGGGATGCATCCAAAAGAACAATATCAACCTTCTCTTCGAGTTCTTTAATAACATCTTTTAGTTTTGTAATATCCACATCCACCAATTCCCTTAGATGTATAGATGCAGGAATTATTTTCATTCCACTTGGATGACTATACATTGCTTCTTCAATACTAGTTTCTCCTCTAAGGATGTTATTTAATGTTATAGGGCAATAGTACATTCCTAATGACAAACTTAGATGAGATGTGGTTAAATTACAATCAACAATTACAACATCTTTTTTAAATTTCTTTGCAAGAATAGCTCCAAGATTTGCTACAAGTGTAGTTTTTCCTACACCACCTTTACCTGATATTATCCCAATTTTTCTTGTTTTTTTCATAAATGTCATTTTCTAGTTTTACTTTGTATATCTAAAATTTTTTCATCATATTTTGATTTTAATTCTTCATAGCTTTCTTTTGATATCAAACCTTCTTTATATTCTTCTTCAAGCAAAGCTTCAGCCTCTCTTAAGCTTTCGATCTCTTCTTCCAATTCTTTTACTTCTTTTGTTTCTAATATCAATTTCTTTATCTTTAGACCGGGTACTTTTCTTACACCTTCTTTTTTTCTAGTTAAAATAAAGAACAGTAATATTCCTATAATTATTATAATTAAAATAATTATTAAAATCCATTCAAATGGAATAGCCAGAGGAGGTATAGTAACAATCGTAGGAGCTATTGTTAATTCATATTCGGCTTTTCTTATAAGGTTTTCAGCTTCTCTAATTTTTTCTGTGGCATCATCATACATTTTATTATAAACATGATCCTCTGCAAGATCAAGTAAAGATTCAGCCTCAGACAATAAATTTTTAACTGATGTAACATTTTTACCTCCCATTTCAGCTTCATCAGCACTCTCTTTTAAATCATTTATATTGTCTCTAAGACTTTGAATTTGATATAATATCATTTCAGCTCTTGATGTGAAAACTCTTGTTGTAAAGCTTTTCTTAGTACTAGTTTCATCTGATTTTGCATTTAAGAAGAAATAATATGTACCCTTTTCTTCATCAAATGGAACATATAATTTTAACATAAACGTTGCTGTTTCATTTTTGGATAAATCTGTTTTATTTGTCTGAACTTCAAACCAATAAGATTTTTCACCATCTATAGAAATTTCAACATTATGAAGATCTTCATCTCCAGAATTTTTTACTTTAACACTCAGATACTGTATCCAACCCCTTTCAATTAAAATTTCTTTTACATAATCTGTTATTTCTAGATTAGTTACAGGAGGTGCAACTGAAATAGCTTCTCCAGCAGCAGCACCTGTTGGAGGAGCTACTGGAGCTGTGGTTGTTGTAAATGTTTCGTAAGCACCAGCCCTTTCAGTTCCAGAATAATAAGCTACAAAAGTTATTTTTACATCACCAACATAATTTATTCCTGTTAGTGTTACTGGATGTGTTAGTGTTGATAATGCTCCCACATAAACTGTTACTCCTCCAAAGCTTCCAGCACCTAAAGACTCTCCAGTATCAAGTCTCGTTAAGTTCCATTCCACCCAAACATCTTGTCCAACATTTCCTGTATTTTCTATATCTACTGAAATCGATAAATCTGGAATTGAATTGTCTATAACATTTATATTCTTAACATCAAATGGTCCACCAACCAATCTCGTAAAACATTCTTTAATTATTGTATTACCTGCATTTGTTACGTTAACAACCCATTTCCAATTTCCTTGGTTTGAAGATGCAGAAGTTGAATAATTTGAACTATAAAGTCCAACATCATTTTTATTCATCGAAACAAGAGAACCATTAATCATTAGATTACCAAGAGAATCGTAAAGACTTGCTCTAGCAGAGTCAGGATCTATATTTGTTAATCCACTCTTCACAGTTGCAGATACTTGTAGATCATTGTTTACCGCCTCTTCTGATGGACATGCTAAATCTAACATTAACATTTCAGCAGCACTCTTTTCATAAACTGTAAAATTATAAGAAGAATTTTTACTTATTGTAACATTAACAAAATTATCATAATATGAATTGTATGAATTAACTGTATAGTTTCCTAATGTAGCATCAGAAGAAATTGTAAACTGTGGTAAAGGTTCTATTAAACCATCTGCATTAGTTGAATAAGAATTGTTGAATATTTTACTATTATTTGGATTTATTATAATAAAAGTTGTATTAACATTTTCTATTGCAGTGTTATTAATATCAACTACTTTAAAGTATATACTTCCTGTATCACCTTGATAATAAGAAGATGAGAGCGTATATGATGTAATATTAAGTTTCATATAAACCTTAAAACTACTAGTCGAGTTTCCTATGTTACTATTATTATCAGCAGCATAAACTGTTACATTATAAGTTCCTTTTGAAGAAGTATTTCCCCAAGTGTTATTATAATAAATTGTCCATAATGTTGAACTTAGATTAGTCATATTTTCTTGATCAACTGTTCCATTAACTCTTGTTACATTTATTTTTACCCATTGAATACCAGTTCCTGATTGATCAAGAACTGTTGCATTTATTTGAGTAGTATTTAATTGCTCAATTTCTTCTGGAAATATATTTATAGTTATTCTTGGTGCTCCCATTAATAATTCAAATCTGTCTAACCATGTTGTAGAATTTGAATTGTATTCTGAAATAGAAGAATTCATTCTTATGCTATAGTTACCTACAGGTTTTGCATAAGAATCCCAAGAACAATTATACCATCCTGTCCCTTCATCATTTACATCACAAAAATACTCACTTGAATCATTTATTATGCTAAAATTCACATTTGCATTTGGAATAAGATTTGAACATTCATCAGTTAAATTTCCTCTAACAGTTATTATATCTCCTTGTTCATAGCTTGAACCATTTGTTGGTAATTGTAAATAATTCTTTAATTGACCTGTAACATTGAAAGAAAATAAATCAGATTGATTATCTTGATAATAAGATCCTGTATAGTTTGCTTTCCAATTATGTTTTTTAACTTCAAAGGAGCAATTGGGTCCAAAGTTAAATGTTGTATTACCATCTCCAATACTATTGTTAGAACCAACATTGTTCCAACTATCAGAATAATTTACCCAGAAATTTACGCTTTCTCCAGAAATATATACATTTCTATCAATATCCTTTAATCTTATACCAAGAGTTATGTTAACATATCTACTAACTGAACTGTTGTTTCCAATAAGATATTCTAATATTATATCATCTTTTTCTAATTCTGGTCCATCAAATGGAGTTGTATTTCGCCAAGAAATATTACCATCTCTATATTCAAACATATAAGTTCTGTTATATCCTACATCTGAAGTTGAAAACGGAGCAATTGTCCAATTTAAAGTTCCTGGAGGAGTAATATTTTTTGTTTCATTTCTTATCCAAGTTCCTCCTTGATATACTAATAAGGTAACATTAACTTCATCATTCTCATAATCTGAAATATCTATACTATAAGTAAAATTTTCTCCCCACCCTGCTGGAGTTGGGTAAGGACTAACACTTTCATTTCCTAAAACAGGAGCCCTGTTTGCTGTATAATAAAAGGTTGTTGAGTTTGATGCATTTGAGTAATATGGTTTGTTTGCTGTTACATTCACAGAGTATGTTCCACCATCTTCCCCTATTATTGGTAAAGAGTCATTATAAATTCCAGAGGAATTTGTTTGAAGGATTGAAGAATATGCTTCTGTCTGATTCGGATAATATACTGTTAAGTTAACAGTAGATGAATTAACAGGAGAATCAATTGCATCTCTAACAATACCAGATATTAAAACAGTTTCATTATAACTATAAGAAGATTTATCAGTTTCAACAGTTATTGATAAAGGTTGTAATTCTGGATTACCTGCTATTGATGTTAATGGATATATAGTATAATTTGTTGTTTGATAAAATTTTAACCAGTCAACACGAGTTCCATAACTTCCACATTCTCCAGGTTTTCCACCTGAATCTGATGTAAACCTTGCAGATATTCTATTTCCTGAAAATAAAGCTATTTCAGAACTAGTTCCATCATTATTTCTAACCTGTACACCATTAACATATAAATAAGCCCAATCAAATCCGCCTTCTGTACACCATCTCCAAGAAACTTCTATTGATTGAGCCCAAGATCTATTCCATTCATATCCTATACCTGGAGATGTTGTGTTATTTGACCAGATATTTGCATTGTGTTCATATTCAGATTCCCAAGAAGTATTTTCTGAAATTATTTTTCCTTCATTTTTTGCTCCATTTTCTATTATGTCAAAGTATATCCAAAAGGTTCTATTTGTATTAAGAAGGGTTGTTCCATTTGCTACCCAGCTAACATTTCCTCTATCGATTGTTGTATTATAAAAATCATGTGGAATTTCTTCTGTTGTTTCAATAACTCTTATAGAATTTGGATCAAATGTTCCAGATATTCCTAATTGTTCTAATAATTGTGTGAAGTTTAATGTTACATTAACAGATGCATTACTCATATTTGAAGTATAACTTATGTTTACAGGAACTCTCATATGCCATGAAGAGTTATACCAATTTTGAGCAAATACTGGATTTGCAAAAATCAAAAATATGAATAATATAAAAAATATTTTTTTCATTTTATCCACCAAACTATTTTTTCTCTTAAACCAAACTTTGATTCTTCAGATTTGTTTTTAATTAATCCCAAGGATTTTAGTTTATAACAATGAGAATTAGCAGTCGGCCATGTTACATCTGTTTTTTTTGCAATCTGATAAGTAGATAAAGGCTTTTCTGCTTTTTTAAGAAGTTCCAGTATTTTCTTGTCTATTTCGGAAAGCATCATAAATATATTAATGCTCTGATTAGTATATAAATATATTAATATGTTAACATATACTCATGCTTTTCTGGTTTATCAGCTTCAGTTTCGCCTGTTTCAGGTTCAACCGTTTCAATTACAGGGGCAGAACTAATTTTTTTTATTCCCTCAATAAAAATCTGGACAATATCATCATATCCATATTGATTCCAAGCTTCAGCAATATCTTCAAGTAGGTTTTTAGCTAATAAATCTTTTTTATTGTCCCACAGATTCTTGCTTTTCATTTCAGAAATAGTTTTTTCAAGTTCAGATATATAAAATGAAATATCATTTGCAGTTTCCATCCTGATAAGCATGTTTAAGATTTCAAAGAATCTTACTTTTAAATCAAAATTATTAATAGCCTTTGATAATTTTGTTACTTTCTCATTTACTTCTCTTATTTTTTCTAGCATATTTTTTGCTACTTCAATTTGAGCTTTTAAAGTTGTGTTAATTTCTCCACTTTCTACAGGTCTAGGTTCTTGTAAATATTCTGTTAATGTTTTAATTCCTGCTTCTAATTCAGTTACTTTAGCCCTTTTTGCAAATTCTTCGGTCCGGGGAGCTTCACTTATTTCTTTAATTTTATTTTCTAATTTAGTAGTTTTTAGATCTAATATTGAAAGACCACTTTCCAGTTCATTTACTATAGATGGTAAAGATTTTAGACTGAACACCTCCTCTCCTTCCAATTTTTTAATTTCTTCATCTAGTCTCTTAAGAAGACTCTCATTCTTTTCCTTTATTTCATTGTAAGCTTTCTGTGTTATTGCAGCTCCTCTGTATTGTTCTTCAAGATGTGTTAGAAGTTTTGAAATATTATCTCTCTTGCTTTTTAATTTACTTCTTCTAGAAATTATTTCCTCTGATGGGACTTTTAATATTTCCTCAATTTCTCTTAATCTTCCTTCAAGTTTTTCTCTGTTTGAAAAAATAACATCATCAATCCTTTTCTTAAAACTTTCTAAATCTTCTTTAGGAGTAAAGCCAGCAAGTTTAATATTTATTTCATCAATAGTTTTTGCTACCTCCTTTGTTAAACCATCAATTTTTTCTAATTTTATCTTAAATTCTGGGAACTCTTTTATTCTATTTTCCATTTCAATATAAAACCTTTCAGCCTTTCCAGCTAATCTGTCCATGTCGCTTCTTGTTTTTTCACCTTTTCCTACCATTTCTTCTATTCTATCAAGCATCTCTCTTAGATTTTCTACACTTTTTATGTTTCCAGTAATTTTTTCTATACCTCTTAAATCTTTTACTATTCCTTTGTTCATAGTTTCTAGTCTTTCAATCTTTACACCCACTTCTTCAATTTCTCCTTTCCTTTTTTCCATCTCCTTTCCTATTTTTTTTGGTTCAACATCAGAAACAACATCGTCAAGAAGTTTGATTTTTGATTCCATTTCTTTTATTGAAGTTTCTCTTTGGAATACAAGAGACCTTAATTCACCTATTTTTTCTGAAATTTCTCTTATCCTTTCATCAGCATGAAACTTTATTTCTTTTAATGCAGTTACCTCAGCTGCAAGCTTTTCTACACGCATTACAAGTTCTTTCAGGTCAACTTCTTCTTTAACCTCATGTTTTATTTCTTCAACTTCTTCTTTGGGTCTATCTTTGATTATCCCTTCCTTTTCTAAAATTTCACCAACAGTTTTTTCCTCTGCCGTACTAACCCCTCTTTTCAATAGTTTTTATTCTTGATTTTATAGAATCTATATAAGTTTCAGCCATATGCATTTGTCCAGTTCTTACTTTTTCTCCTGCTAGTTTTAATTCTAGCTCCATGTCATAAGTATCTATTTCTT
>SMTZ1_10004768_pt1 | contig 13625 bp, 16 predicted proteins | sample DeeMarSWOR136_30_FD_25667 | JGI IMG/M metagenome (IMG submission 25667) | reverse complement strand
AAAGTAGAATTGGATAAGTGATAAAGATAGAAGATTGCATTGATTGAAAGCTATGTGATATGATATTATACTACGCAGCTGAAAATTATACCAGATTAGATTCGAACTGGTTAGGAGGCTCAATCTTGGTAAGAACGGGGTCACCAGTTCGAATCTGGTTGTGGGCTCAGGATAAAGGAGGCTGAAAATGGCTAAGAAAAAATTTGAGCGAACCAAGCCACATTGCAATGTGGGCACTATTGGTCATGTTGACCACGGGAAAACAACACTAACGTCAGCGATGACTTTGTGCTTATCTAAGACGGGTATTACTGGATACCGTGAGTTTGATAGTATTGATAATGCTCCTGAAGAAAAGGCACGAGGGTTAACTATTGCTATTGCTCATGTGGAGTATGAGACGGAGAAGCGGCATTATGCTCATATTGATTGTCCGGGGCATGCTGACTATATTAAGAACATGATAACCGGAGCTGCCCAGATGGACGGGGCAATATTGGTAGTAAGTGCCCCTGATGGGCCTATGCCCCAGACTAGAGAGCACGTCCTGTTAGCCCGCCAGGTGGAGGTTCCTTCTATAGTAGTTTGCCTTAACAAGGTAGATTTGATGGAGGATGAGGAGCTTCTGGAACTGGTGGAGATGGAGGTAAGGGAGCTGCTTAATAAGTATAACTTCCCTGGTGATGAAATACCGATAGTAAGAGTGAGTGCTCTTAAGGCTGGTGAGTGTGGCTGTGGCAAGAGGGAGTGTCAGTGGTGTGGAGGCATCTGGAAGCTGCTGGATGCAATTGATAGCTATGTTCCAATCCCAACGCGACCTAAAGACCAGCCCTTTTTGATGCCGGTAGAGGATGTCTTTAGCATCAAAGGCAGAGGCACTGTGCCTACAGGTAGGGTAGAGAGGGGAGTGATTCGTGCCGGGGATGAGATTGAGATTGTAGGCTTGCATCATGAGCCCCGTAAAACGGTGGCTACCAGCCTGGAGATGTTCCATAAGATTTTAGATTATGCGGAACCGGGAGATGCAGTAGGTATCCTGCTCAGGGGTATAGACCGCGATGAGATAGAGCGAGGTCAGGTATTAGCTGCGCCAGGCACTATTAAACCTCATGTCTACGCTGAGGCTGAGGTATATGTTTTGAGTAAGGAGGAGGGAGGCAGGCATACTCCGTTCTTCAACGGATACAAGCCTCAATTTTATATTAGGACTACAGATGTTACCGGAAGCATTGAACTACCAGAAGGGGTAGAGATGGTTATGCCCGGTGATAATGTAACCATGAAGATAAGGCTTATTTACCCGGTAGCCTTGGAGAAAGGCTTGCGTTTTGCTATTCGGGAGGGAGGTAAAACGGTAGGTGCTGGCACCTTTTCCCGTATTATAGAGTAGATATGGCTAGAAAAGCTGGAGCGAGGGTCATCATACATCTTGCTTGTACTGAGTGTAAGGAAAGGACATACACCACAACTAAGAACAGAAGGAATGACCCTCAACGATTAGAGCTCAGAAAATACTGTCCCCGCTGTCACTCATATAAACTCCATAGGGAGACAAAATAGTACAATCAAGGGGCATGTGAAGGTTCTTCTATGGTACAGCATACTGCTAAGCGAAGTCGTTCAGGATTTAGACTTATTGGTGAGGTTATAAGCGAGTTAAAGAAGGTAGTTTGGCTCACCAGAAGAGAGGTTATTTACTTGACATTCCTGGTAATTGTGGTCGCCATCGTAGCCGGTGTGATTTTGGGTGCATTTGACTACGGTTTTGCCCGCGTTGTTGATGAACTTTTTTTAGGTAGATAGAAGCTTGGTTGGTTTCCAGTCTAGGTTGAAGGCCCCATCACCTTAAAGGTTAGGTTTGTACTTTTTCAAAAAAACTTTATCTGAGTGAGGTTATTTGTGGGAGAGGATCAAAAGCATTGGTTTGTAATTCATACCTATTCAGGGTATGAAGAACGAGTTAAGAAGAATTTAGAGCAACGCCTCAAGTTCATGGATGCTGAAGGTGAAGTTTCTCAAATAGTCATACCTACTAGTGAGGAGATTGAGGTTAGAGGTGGGCAGAGGCGTACCGTGACTAAAAAGATATTACCTGGTTATGTTCTTGTTCAGATGAGGATGAGTGACCATAGCTGGGATGTGGTGCGTAATACCCCTGGCGTCACTGGTTTTGTTAGTAGCGAAAATAAGCCTGTTCCTTTGCAGGCGGAGGAAGTTGACCAGATTTTGAAGCAGATGACAGCCGAAGCGCCTAAGGTTAAGGTTGGTTTTCGGCAGGGACAGAGTGTACGGGTGACTGATGGTCCATTTATTGATTTTGTTGGAGTAGTAGATGATATAAGCCCTGGAACGGGTAAAGTTAAGGTGCTTCTTTCCATTTTTGGTCGTGAAACGCCGGTCGAGCTTGACTCCTTACAGGTGGAGAAGCTTTAGATTTATTTATTAGGAGACTACATTGGCGAAGAAGATTCGAGCAGTGATTAAACTGCAAATTCCGGCGGGGCAGGCAAATCCAGCCCCTCCTGTGGGACCGGCTTTGGGGCAGCATGGGATTAATATTATGGCCTTTTGTAAGACGTATAATGAGCGCACAGCGACACAGGTTGGGTCTATCATTCCGGTGGAAATAACTGTCTTTGAGGATAGGTCGTTTACCTTTGTTACTAAAACACCGCCAACTACTGACTTGTTGAAAAAGGCGCTAGGTATGGAAAAAGGGGCTAGTGCTACTGGTCGTGAAAGGATAGGGAAGCTACCTCGAGATAAAATTCGTGAAATAGCCCAGATTAAGGCTAAGGACCTGAATGCTACTACTATTGAGGGAGCGGAGCGAATTATTGAAGGCACAGCCCGAAGTATGGGAATTGAAATAGAGTAGAAAAAATGACAAGACACGGTAAAAAGTATCAAGAGGCAGTCAAATTACTGGACAAGTCGAAGACTTATTCTCCTCAAGAGGCTATTAACTTAGCTAAGCAGATGGTTCATGCTCGATTTGACGAGACTGTTGAACTGCATCTCCAGATGGGTGTTGACCCCCGAAATGCCAGTCAGCAGGTGCGCGGTGTTGCCCTTTTGCCTCACGGTATGGGAAAGAAGGTGCGTGTTTTAGTCTTTGCCCAGGGTGAGGGGGAAAAGATTGCTGAAACGGCGGGGGCAGATTTTGTTGGTGGTGATGAACTGGTTAAGAAGATTGAGGATGGCTGGTTGGATTTTGATACGGCTATTGCTACCCCGGATATGATGGGCAAGGTGGGAAAGTTAGGCAAAATATTGGGACGGAAAGGATTAATGCCCAACCCTAAATCAGGCACTGTAGTAGCTACTACTGACCTGCCCCGGGTAATAGGTGATGCCAGTAAAGGTCGGGTGGAATTTAAACTGGACAGGACGGCTATCATCCATATCCCTTTGGGTAAGATTAGTTTTGAAGGTGACAAGTTGCTGGATAACCTCACTGCAGTGGTGGAGGCAGTGATGCGGGCTAAACCCAGTGGTGTCAAGGGGCAATATGTTAGAACTGCCTCCTTAACTACTGCAATGGGGCCTGGTATCAGGCTTGACCTTAAACCTACCCTCTCTCTAAGTTCCAGTTGATACTCTGGAACTTTATAAATGTTTACCGAATGAAGCATTTATCCCTTACCAAGTCACGGGGACAAGGTGGAGCCTAATTGATAATAGTGGTTTAATTTTGATATAATGTTCTGCTCTTGGAAAGTAGAAGAGGGCTTCTGAAAACTAAGTAGTCCCATGAAAGGAGGGAAAAACAAAAAATGGTTGGCATTACATCATATGGGGCGTATATACCTTTGCATCGGATAGACCGTAATGTTATTTATTCGGCTATGGGATGGCTAGACCCAGCTACTTATATGGCTGGGGAAAAGGCAGTAGGTAACTACGATGAGGACGCTGTTACCATGGCAGTAGCAGCAGGCATGAATTGCTTAAACGGGATCGATAGACACATAATTGACGGAGTATATTTTGGCAGTGTTACTTTGCCCTATAAGGAAAGGCAAAATGCGGGAATAATTGCTACCGCTCTTGACCTTCGGTCCGATATAAAAACTGCTGACTTCGCCGGCTCTACCAAGTCAGGAACTACTGCCTTACTTTCCGCCTACGACGCAATTAAAGCCGGCTCAGCTAAGAATATTTTGGTATGTGCCGCTGATTGCCGTATCGGGAAGCCCGGCAGCCCTCAGGAGGAATCTTATGGTGATGGCGCTGCTGCTTTCCTTTTAGGTGAGAATGATATAATTGCCAGTTTCCAAGGGTCTTATTCTGTTTCCTACGACTTTATGGATTCATGGGTGGCAGACGTAGAGAGATTTAGCAGGCTGGGAGAAAGTAGATGGATTAGGGAAGAGGGATATACTAAATTTATCCCGGAAGCAGTTACAGGGTTGGCTGAAAGATATAAGCTTGAGCCCAAGGCTGTTGCTAAAATAGGTTTCCCCTGCCTTTACCCTAGAGAACATGCTGGCATAGGCAAGAGACTTGGGCTCGAACCCGGTCAAATTCAAGAGCACATGCTTAATACTCTGGGTGACACTGGCACCGCTTATCCCTTAATATTACTCGTGACGGCGCTTGAGGAGGCTAACCCAAAGGATAATATTGTTATTGCCAGTTTTGGCTATGGGAGTGATGCCCTGTGGTTCCAAGCTACAGAAAAATTAACCGCCATCAAGGACAAAAGAAAAGGAGTGAAAAAGTATCTGGCTTCTAAGCAGATGTTAACCAACTATCAAAAGTATGTCACCTTTCGAAATATAATCACCGTGGAGAAGGGGGTTAGGGGTGAAACAGTTCCCTGGGAACAGGTATCACTGGCCTGGAGGAATCGCCGGGAACTTTTGGGTCTTGTCGGGTCAAAATGTAAAAAGTGCGGGACTCCACAATATCCTCGCCAAAGGGTATGCGTAAATCCTGCCTGTAAAGCTATTGATAATATGGAAGATTATAACTTCTCTGATAAAAAGGGAAGCCTCTTTACTTATACTGAGGACCACCTAGTCTTTAATTTCAATCCGCCACAAATATATGGCATGGTAGACTTTGACGGAGGTGGAAGGTTTTGGTATGATATAACTGATTGCGCATCAGATTCACTTAAAGTGGGGTTGCCTATGGAGATGACCTTCCGAAGAAAATTCATTGATGAGAAACGAGGTATCTACGCTTATTCCTGGAAAGCAATGCCAGTGCGAGTATAATTAGTAAAGAGGAGGCAGAAATAATGGGCAGCATAAAGGATAAAGTTGCAATTATAGGTATGGGTTGCACTAAGTTTGGTGAGCGCTGGGATGCAGACGCTGAGGATTTAATGGTTGAAGCGTTTACCGAAGCCATTGAGGATGCCGGAATAGAGCCAAAAGATATTCAGGCAGCCTGGTCAGGCACCCAGTTTGTTGAGGTTAATATCGGATCTAGTGGTATACCTTTAGCACGAACACTGAAGTTACCGTTCATACCGACGACTCATGTGGAGAATATGTGCGCTAGTGGCTCAGAGGCTTTGAGAGGAGCTTGTTATGCGGTTGCCTCAGGGGCTTGTGATATTGCTTTGGCACTTGGCGTGGAGAAGCTTAAGGATGTTGGTTATGGCGGTCTTCCTGATATCTCTCTCGGTGCTGAAGGGAAAAGGAGCCGACTTGTTAGCCCGAATTTTAGTGCCCCCGGAAACTTTGCTATGATGGCTACTAGATACTTTAGTCGGTATGGTCTTAGCCCGGAGGCAGGCAAAGAGATGCTAGCCAAGGTATCGGCAAAGAGCCATCACAACGGTGCTATGTGTGAGAAGGCTCACCTTCGAAGAGAGGTGAGTGTAGAAACAATAATGAAAGCGCCTATTGTTGCTTGGCCATTGGGTTTATATGACTGCTGCGGTGTAAGTGATGGAGCTGCTGCCGCTATTGTTGTCCGAGCTGACATGGCTAAGACCTTCAGGCCCGACCCTGTTTATGTTAAAGCTCTTCAAATTTCGGTAAGTTCTGGCGAAGAGCTAATGTATACCGATTATGATTATACCCATGTCGAGCCAACCTACCGGGCTGGTCAGGCAGCCTATGCCGAGGCAGGAGTTAAAAACCCACGTGAAGAGATAAGCATGGCTGAGGTTCATGATTGTTTCTCTATCACTGAAGCAGTAACTATGGAGGATTTGCAATTCAGCCCAAGAGGAAAGGTAAAAGAGGATATTGATGCTGGCCGTTTCGATTTGGATGGTGAGCAACCTATTCAAACCGATGGTGGCTTGAAGTGCTTTGGTCATCCCATTGGTGCCAGCGGGCTGAGGATGATGTATGAGGAGTATAAGCAGCTTCAAGGAAAGTGCGGGCCACGGCAGGTAAAGAATCCCAAATTGGGGCTCACCCATAACCTTGGTGGCTTTCCTCCTTCGTGTGCAATTAGCGTCATCATTGTTGGTAATTGAATAAGGCATATTTTAGATAGCGGGGTCTAGAGTATGAAGTAATGTTTGTCCATTAGATAGACGACTAGCTCGTCCTGAGACAGTGGGTGCCAACTAAGGCTTAAATTAATGTGCCTACCGAGGAAAAATAAAGCTTTGAATGATAAGATTTAGCGAGTCCTTGTGTAGTAGGCACAAGGACTCGTTGTTTAAACAGGTACTCAGCGATAATAATTGCGAGGTAATGGAAGATGCCCAGAGAAAAAAAGACACTGATTATTGATAGCCTACAAGAGGTTTTTTCTAAATGTAGCATTGGTATTTTAACTGACTACCGTGGGCTATCAACTCCTGAGATAACCGATTTGCGTGGTAGATTGAGGGAGTCAAGTATTGAGTATAGAGTAGTAAAGAATACCCTGGCTCGGTTTGCTGCGGAAAGGGCAGGCAAAGATGAATTGGTTAGCCTCTTTGAGGGGCCGATAGCTATTGCTTTTAGCTATGGTGATATAATTGAGCCGGCTAGAGTTCTGGCTGACTACATTCGCACCTCGAAAGCAACTCTAGATATTAAGGGGGGCTTTATAAGTGATAGAGTTCTTACTTCAAAAGATGTGACGACCCTCTCCACATTACCATCAAGAGAGATATTACTAGCTAAGGTTCTGGGTGGGATGCAAGCCCCTATCTCGGCTTTAGTTAGTCAACTTACTGCTCCTATAAGGGGGATTATAGGAGTGCTACAGGCTAGAATTCAGCAAGTGGAAGGAGAATGAAATGGCGGAAAATAAGCCAGAAAAGGCAAAGAAAACTGGTAAGAAAGCGGTAGAAGGTGAGTCGCAGCCAGCGGCACCAGAGGCGGTAGAAAGCAAGCCCCAGCCAGCGGCATCAGAGGCAGTAGAAAGCGAGCCGCAACCAGCAGTACCAGAGGCGGTAGAAAGTGAGCCGCAACCAGCAGTACCAGAGGCAGTAGAAAGTGAGCCGCAACCAGCAGTACCAGAGGCAGTAGAAAGCGAGCCGCAGCCAGCGGCACCAGAAGCAGAAAAAAAGCCGAGTAAAGCCAAAGCTGTTGCTACCGAGGAAGCAGCTCCAGCCAAAGCCAAGAAAAGGTCGAAAGCAATCGATGATGTAATGGCGGCTATCAAAAATATGACTGTGCTTGAACTGTCGGAGCTGGTAAAATCTTTAGAGACTGAGTTTGGTGTTACCGCAGCCGCTCCGGTGGCGGCAGCTACCGCAGGACCAACCATGGCTGAGGCTCCAGCGGCTGAAGAAGAGAAGACGGAATTCAACGTGATTCTCAAGGATATAGGGGCTAATAAGATTAACGTAATTAAAGCCGTGCGGGAGTTGACCAGCTTAGGGCTGAAAGAATCTAAGGACTTGGTAGAAAGTGCGCCTAAGCCAGTCAAGGAAGGGGTTAATAAAGAGGAGGCAACTGCGGCAAAACAGAAACTGGAAGCTGCCGGTGCCACTGCTGAGGTTACATAATAACTGGCGATTTTGACAGGTTGAAAAACGGCGTTAAAAACCATATAGTATATTTATCACGATTGACACTTCTACTATAGGAGAAGTGTAGAGATGTCCCAGCATTTTATACTAATGGTGATAGGTGGTGTATTTATCCTGCTGGGTTTAATTTTGCTTTTCTTGGGCAGGAGCGAGGAGAAAGGGTATTATGATGCCCTTTCAAATCACCCTGATGTAAGGGAATATCTGGAGCATGAGCCAGAGCGCCCTCAGCCTGGGGCATTAAAGGTGGGGGGTTGGGCAGCAATTGCTGTTGGCTTGGTTCTGCTTGCCCTAGGCGGCGGTTTTTGGTTCTGGGGCTGAGACTTTTTATTAACCTCGTTCCTTTTAGCCCGTTCTCCTTAAAAAGTAACTTCATTTGTACTCATAAGTTGCCTGATGGGTTATCGGGTTAGTAAGCCTTGCCTCCGCTTAGAAGTGGTCAGAGCCCTGACTAAGAGAATCACAATACAGGCTAGGGTTACCACGGCAATGCCCGCCATGGCTATGAAGATCCAATTAGTGCCAAGCCGCTCGGCGATGTATCCAAGAAAGGTTGCCGAGAAGGAGCCAATTCCAAAACCACAGAAAAAGCCAATCCCGTAGCCACGGCCTCGCCAAGCCGTGGGGCTATAATCAGCAATGAGGTTATTAAAAACCGGTTGTCCCATGAAATAGAAGAAAGCGAAGGCAGTAGCCGCCACCAGCAATGCCAGTTCCTCACTGTTTCCCATTAGCAATAGTAGCGGTACTACCGCCACAGACGCTACAAGCGCTAGCACCTCATGGCGCCGCCGGTCGGATAGATACCCTCCCAGAAATTGTCCCCCGACTCCGAAGATAAGAGCTATGGTGGTGAAGGAACCAGCTAGCGCCATGCTGTCTAACTGGAAAAAAGTAAAATGGAGTCGCTGGCTAAGGTATAATGGTAAAAAGGTAACCAGTCCCCGATAAATAAAACCGTTCATGGCTGCGGTAATAAAAATAAGCGCTAGGGGCAGGATAGGCAAGGGTGAGTGAGTCCTTCCCGTATCCATCTCGGCAGTAGCCTCCGGGACAGTGGGGATTTCGGTTCGGGCAAAGGAATAGAGGAGACCTGCCAGCAAAAGGGCAGGGATAGCAAAGATGAGGTAAGGCGCTCGCCAGCCTAGGGATGACGCGATAACGCCAGCCAGAATAGGCCCAAATGCAATTCCTAGATTACCACTCATACCAAGGTAACCAAAGGCTATACCCCTATGTTTAGTCGCTCTAGAAACAAAAGCTGACCCTACGGGATGATAGATACCCAGCGCCAAGCCCAATACTGCCAGAGCTACACCTAAGATATAAATATTGGGCGCTAAGCCAACAGCAATAGAAGCTATGCCTGAGCTTAGGCAGAAGAACATCAATAATCGCCTCTCACCAATGCGGTCGGCTAAAAACCCAAACGGTAAGGACGACAAGCCAAAAGCGAAACCGGCGATATTAGCCAACAATCCTAAAATGAAGAGACCCACCCCAAACTCCTGAGCAATACCTATTAAAACAACTCCATAGGTTAGCTCAAAGACGTGATTCAAGGCATGACAGAGTGATGTGTAAGCTACTACCTGCTTTTCAATTCTTTCCATTCACTGAACCACAAAACGGATTTGCCCGATTGGACACAAAAGAGTGAGCCCTACCCTGGAGCCGACTATCTTCCATATTTTAGCTTTGCATATAGCAGCCCAATGGTAAGAACAGCTCCGATTGCATTCCAAAGGATGACCGGAGCCAGTCCAAGAGAAACCCCATAAACTAACCAAACGATGAGACCTAACAAAAGCAAGGTGGTAAAAAGTACGCTTATCTCACGGGCACTCTTAAGTTTGAAGACACGAATTAGCTGTGGGACAAGACTACATGTCACCAGTGCTCCAGCGACAAAACCCAGAGACTCTGCTAAAGACAAAATTGGTCCCTCCTCTTTATTTGTTCCAGATGTGTTGCCCTCTCCAAATCTGCTGGCTGGGCTATACCAGCTGCCTTGGTCTATACTGGATGGCTTCAGCCAGGTGGTGAGCTTTAATTATGTCGCTATTTTCTAGGTCGGCGATAGTTCGGGCTATTTTGAGTATGCGGTGGAAGGCACGGGCGGAAAGGTAAAGCTGTTTCATAGCTGCCTTAAGCAAGCTCCGGGCTGATTCTTCCACCTGACAAAACTCCCTTACCTCGGCGGGCATCATTTCCGCATTGCAGGTCAGTTTTGTTCCCTGGAAGCGGTTTTGTTGTATCGAGCGGGCAGCTTCAACCCTGGCTCTGACACTGACTGATTCCTCACCTAACCTGTCGTCAGCTAGTTTCTCATAGTCAATGTGGGGTACCTCGATAAATATGTCAACCCGGTCAAGGAATGGACCATTAATACGCCTCTGATAACGGGAAACCAGACTGGGTGGGCAGGTGCACTGTCTAAATGGGTCACCGTAGTAGCCACAGGGACACGGGTTCATAGCTCCCACCAGCATAAAGTTTGCCGGAAAGGTCACACTGCCTTGAGCCCGGCTGATAGTAATTAGTTTATCTTCCAGGGGTTGGCGTAATATTTCAAGCAATGAATGCCCAAATTCGGGGAGCTCATCAATGAAGAGGACTCCACGATGACTAAGGCTTATTTCACCGGGTTTTGGCCAGTGTCCGCCACCTACTAGCCCCGCATTTGAGATGGTGTGGTGAGGGGAACGAAAGGGTCGCTGCCTAATCAGGGGAGTATTTGGCGGGAGGAGACAGCTTACACTATATATCTTGGTAACCTCCAGTGCTTCCTCGTTATTCATTGGCGGAAGTATAGAAGGTAGTGAGCGGGCAAGCAGTGTTTTACCACTTCCGGGAGGTCCCATCATTATTACATTATGCCCTCCCCCAGCAGCCACTTCCAGGGCTCGTTTGACATGTTCTTGTCCTTTGATGTGAGCTAGGTCAGTAGCTGAGACGGCAGGAGGGATGTATTCTTGAGCTTCATCAAACTTATACTCCGGAGCTGGTATTTCTCCACGGAAATAGCTGACTAACTGAGGTAGTGAGGCGACAGGAATGATTTTAGTGCCTTCCACTAAGGATGCCTCCTCGGCATCATCTTCAGGCACGATTATTGTGGACATTCCTTCCTGGTGAGCCAGAGCCACCATAGGCAGGATGCCATTGGTATGGCGTAAGCTGCCATCTAAGGACAGCTCACCAAGGAGGACAGTTTGAGAAACATCAGCATATACCTGCTCCGAGCTGAGAAGGATGCCAACAGCAATGGGTAAATCATAAGCCGGACCTGCTTTCTTGAGGTCGGCAGGGGCAAGATTAACCACAATTCGCTTCATAGGGAAAGTACAGCCGGAGTTTCGGATAGCGGCGCGGACCCGCTCTCTTGCCTCCTGGACGGCGGCGTCAGGCAATCCAACGATAGTAAATAGCGGTAAGCCAGGCGAAATATCTACTTCAACCTCAACAATAGCCCCCTCCAGTCCTACAATGGCACAGCTTATTGCCTTAGCTAGCATAACTCACCAGTCCCCTTATGTTACAGCGAGGCCTTCTATGTGTCAACGGAATCGCCTGTTCATCAATATTGAAATCATTCGGGGGATACTGCTATAATCTGGCAATGATTATTGATTTCCACACCCATGTATTTCCACCCCAGATAAAGAAAAACCGCAGTAAGTACGTTGATAGCGACCCCTGCTTCGCTATCCTCTACTCCAAGAAAGACGCCAAGCTTACCACTGCTGATGAACTTATTGCCAGTATGGATAGAGATGGAATTGATATTTCAGTTATTACTAATATCGGCTGGACTACTCATGAGCTGTGTGTTGAAACCAACGACTATATATTAGACTCAGTAGCCCGCTACCCCCAGCGTTTGGTAGGTTTTTGTACTGTTCAGCCGCAGTCGTATGAAGCAGCCATTGCTGAAATTGAGCGCTGTGCAGAAGCAGGAATAAGAGGCGTTGGTGAGATGAGACCAGATACGCAATTATTTGACCTCATGGATGGAGAGCTGATGGAGCCCTTAATTGAGGTATTACGGAAATATAAGCTACCTTTACTCATTCATGCCTCTGAGCCAGTGGGTCATAGCTATCCGGGCAAGGGGAGCATTACCCCTGATATGCTCTACCCCTTTATTACTAGCTTCCCTGACCTAACCATAGTGTGTGCCCACTGGGGTGGTGGTTTACCCTTTTACGCTTTAATGCCTGAGGTAAAACAGGCTATGAGCAATGTCTTTTTTGATACGGCGGCTTCGCCCTTTCTGTATGATTCTCAGGTATATAACCAGGTTATCCAGCTGGTTGGAGCCGACAAGATTCTTTTCGGCAGTGACTACCCCCTGCTAACACAGAGTCGATTAATAACAGAGATTAGGTCTCTGGATTTACCTGCGGAGACAGAGAGCCTGATTCTATCAGGTAATGCCCAGAGGCTGCTAGGTATTAAAGGCGGGTAAGACTTGAACGATGGAACAAGTTCGCTCCTTTATTGCTATTGAGCTACCTGAGGGGCTAAAAGTAGAGCTTATCCAGTTGCAGGGCCAACTGAAGTTGGGCGAACAGTCTTGGGTGAAGTGGGTTGACTCCAGTAGCATCCACCTGACACTAAAGTTCCTGGGCAATATCGCTGTGGGTAGGATTAACAAGATAATTAGGGCGATGGAAGAAGCTGTCCTGGGAATATCCCCCTTCCATCTCGAGGTTAGGGAACTGGGAGCTTTCCCAAACTTTAAGCGAGTTCAGGTAGCCTGGGTGGGGGTAGGCGGGGAGGTAGACAAGCTAGTCCAGCTTCAGCAACGTATTGATTCTAATCTGGCTCCCCTGGGCTTTGCTATTGAAACCCGACCGTTTACAGCCCATTTGACCCTGGCTCGCCTTCGTGACCGGGCATCACCTGATGAGCGGCAAAGATTTGGGCAGCTTATCGCTGGCACTAGATTTGAGTCAGCTTATACCATTAAAGTAGATGCAGTTAGCCTGATGAAGAGTCAATTAACCAAGGAGGGTGCTATTTACAGTCGGCTTAGTTCAGTTGGGCTAAACAAGCCCTTGTCAACAGCCACTACTTAGTGTATACTGCAGGAAACTAAATTTCGGTTTGGGAGGTGGACCTCGTGGAACAATTTAATTTACCCAAATGCCAGAAGTGTAACTCCGGAGACCTAGTGCCCCTGTCTGATTTTGGCAGTCAAGGGGCAGCCATTCACTACAAGGCCTGGGTTTGCACCAATCCTGACTGCGGCTTCAACCTGAAAATCAGGAATGGTGATATTTACATTAATGAACCCATTATGAGCGGGACGCTCCACACTACTCGTTCCCGCTAAAATATTTAGTGGTTCACATTGAAGCCCTAGATTATGGATGGGAGCTGTGCTTCCTCAGTTAGCTAAACTTAAGGGGACGGCGCTTGACCTTTTGTTTCCACAATGGTGTATCGGTTGTGGCAAGGAAGGTGATTTTTTTTGCTCATCTTGCCGCCATTCACTACCCCGGATTATGCCTCCGCTGTGCCCCATGTGTGGTAAATCCCAGCCCAGCGGTATACTTTGCCCAAGCTGTGTTAGCTGGCAGGCGGAGATAGATGGCATTCGCTCCCCGTTCCGATTTGACGGGGTAATGCGCCAAGCCATTCATCAGCTAAAATACCGAAACCTTAGAGCTCTGGCTGT
>SMTZ1_10017914_pt1 | contig 13628 bp, 12 predicted proteins | sample DeeMarSWOR136_30_FD_25667 | JGI IMG/M metagenome (IMG submission 25667) | reverse complement strand
TAGCTACCGCTGTGATTGAACTAGGAATGTTTGAGAAGAAGGAGCCAGTAACCCTCTTATCCATTGATACTCCCGCTGGTCTTGTTAAGGCTGAAGTTCACGTTGAAGACGGCCAAGTTCGAGGTGTCACGATACGTAATGTCGCCTCTTTTCTCTTTGCTAAAGACATTGAGCTTGAAATAACGGGAATCGGGGAAGTTAAAGTGGATATCGCTTTTGGTGGGAATTTCTTTGCTCTTGTAGATGCTGCTGATTTTGATCTCACTTTAGAGAAGAGGAATATTAATAGATTAATTACAGTCGGGCTCAAAATCCGGGAAGCAGTTAATAAGAAAATCAAAGTACAACATCCTATTGCTAGGCAGATCAACAGCGTGGGATTGACTGAGATATTCGGAAATACCAAGAATCAGCAGGCAATGGCTCGAAACGTTGTAGTCTTTGGCAATGGGCAGTTTGACCGATCACCATGTGGAACGGGTACTAGTGCCAAACTCGCTACGCTTTATGCAAAGGGACAAATTGGCCTAAATGAACCATTTATTTACGAAAGCATAATCGAAACCTTGTTTGAAGGGAAAATCGTCGGGTTGACAAAGGTGGGAAAATTTGAGGCTATTATCCCTGAGATCACAGGATCAGCGTATGTGACAGGGTTTAACCAGTTTATAGTGAATTCAGAGGATCCCATAAAGCATGGATTTCAATTTTGATAATAACTTGATTTTCTCAATTTTATAGAATATGAGACCTCATGTGTTATGACCAAGAACTGGTCTGGATATATCGTAAGACTTTCCTTGTTGACGTAGTATTTGGAGTGAGGGAAACATTCTATTTAGATTACTATTACAGTGTTCAATTACAGTGAGATGTACTGAATGCTAGAAAAATATCGGCGTGCAACCTCGGAAAGCTACAAACTCTGGAAGCGTGCTCTTCAGGTATATCCAGGCGGTGTTAATCATAACCTTCGGACATTCGGACTCCATCGAATTGGCTTGTATCCGCCTTTCATGGAGAGAGGTGAAGGTTCTCACATCTGGGATGTTGATGATAACGAATATATTGACTGGTGGATGACGCATTTCTCACTCATCTTGGGTCATAATCATCAAAACGTACGGAATGCTATTCAAGCAAGGATCAGCGATGGGCTTCACTTGGGGGCATTAAACCGTGCACAGGTAGAATTTGCTGAAAAGCTCCAAGATGCTATCCCTTACCTTAAGAAAGTTCGATTTTCTGTTACTGGTAGCGGAGCATTAATGTATGCTGTGCGATTAGCCCGCGCGTTTACTAAGAAGCGTTTGGTTGCCAAAGCGCGCGGTGGCTGGCATGGTGGAAATGATGCTCTTCTATACCACATAAAATACCCTTTTTCTGATGAGCCAATTCGAAATGGTGTATCATTCGAGTTCAACGATCAACAGAGTCTGGATTCCTTACTAAAAAGGAATGCTAAAGATCTTGCTGCAATTGTTATTGAGCCAATGCTTGGCGCCGGTGGAGGCTTGCCTCCTGAACCCGAGTTTCTCCCCTACCTAAGGGAAGAAACTGAAGCACGAGGGATTATTCTCATTTTCGATGAAATCATTACTGGCTTTCGCCTTTGCTTTGGCTCAGCAGGAAAAGAAGTCTTCGGTGTAGAACCCGATCTTATCACTTTGGGTAAAATTGTTGCAGGCGGAATGCCATTAGGAGCGTATGGCGGACGCGAGGATATAATGACCCTCGCAGAACCGGGTAAAACAGGCGGTGTTTGGGTTGGCGGTGGAACGTTTTCGAGTCACCCTTTGTCTATGGTGTCAGGAATTGCTACTCTTGAAACCCTTCACTCATTGAAGCGCGAATATAAAACACTCAATCAAAGAGGGAACCGATTCCGTGATCACCTCAATGAAAAATTCGAAATGAAAAACCACCATATCTTGGCAACTGGCGTGGGCTCCATTGTCTTCCTTCATTGGTTGAAAAAAGCAATAGGGGACTCACCAATTACGCCAAGCAAGATTGGAAACGCATTTGATCCTACTAAACAAGATCTCCTTCAAGCAGCGTTATTCGAGCAAGGGATTTTCGGATATCACGGACTTGGGGGAATCTCCTTTGCTCATACTGATAAGGATATTCAGATGTCTCAAGAGGCGCTTTTTAGGGCGATTTCAGAAGTGAATACCCAACACAGGTAGTTTTCTAGCAAGTAATTTGCCTATAACGAGATGAATTCCACTAGTGTTGATTATGCAGACTGCTTCTGGGCCAAATAAGCTTGAGATTAAGATTTGGCAAGTTCCATAATGAATTTAACGGTTCTATTGAGAGCCACTTCTGCAATTTGCTTGCCTTTCTCTTTTGTCGCCTTTGTGGCATATCCAACTACCCCTGAGTCTGTGATGTCTTTCATTGTATACATCATAGAAACTTTGGGTGGTGGGGCAAATAAGTCAGGCTCCACAAATCCTGGAACGGGGCTCTTCCCTGGCTCATCAACTAGCTTGTCTTCCTGTACACGTTGTCCAAGGTACATGGATACTGATGTCTCCATGTCACAAGCATGGTATACTGGTCTGGTTGCGACTTCAAGAATCTTATCAGAAGCAACAACCCACCAATCAATATTGAATACTTGGGCATCGATTTTTTCGTGTAACAGATGAAGGGCATTTCCAATGGCTGTGGCATTTCCACCATGACCATTGATTAGTACAATCTTCTTGAAGCCGTGTGTAGCCAATGAAGTACAGATGTCAACGATTACGTCTGCTAAAGTGGATTCTCTAAGCGTAATAGTCCCTTTGAAACCCATATGGTGTGGCGAGTAACCAAAGGCAATTGGGGGTGTCACAACTACCTTCACGTTATCCCATAATTTTTCTGCGACCATCTTAGCAAATTGTGTTGCAGCAAAGTGATCATTATCGAGTGGTAGTGCCGGACCATGTTGCTCTGTTGAACCCACAGGTACAATTGCGATATCAGATTCCTTCAAGCGTTCCTCAACTTCTGGCCATGTCATTTTTGCAAGCATATAATGCGGTTTCAAATGAATCACCCGTTGTTTAGTTCACGTCTCTGCTTCCCCTTAACGATTTAGGTCAAACTAGATATTTAGTAGGATAGGAAGCATGGTAGCTTGGTAAACCCACCTTATCGGTATTCTACCCTGGTAATTGTCGCGTTGTCAGTCTTCAAGATCATTAGTTATCTCGGGTGGAACGAAGAATTCTTTCTTACCACCACGGAAACGTCCTGTTATGGTTCCGAGAACGGAGCCTATGTAGGGCCATAGCATGGTGATGAAGAAGAGCAAGAAGTACGCTATTAGCAAATTGATATTTAGTACGAGAAGTGCATCCCACCAACCTAACGACAAGAAGACCGGCAGAGCGTTGGGTAGTATTGGCCAGATGAAATAGAAACTGATGAACATCAGTGGTATAGCAATGACAAGATTGAGTGCAAATGCGACCTTCTTCGCACGACCGCGACTGACGATACCAGCGATGAGGCCCACAATGAATCCAATTAGTAGAAGAAAGAGATACTGTCCATATTCAACGTGCATGTAACTAGTGGGAATAAGACCTAGAAAGGGAATTGTATTCCAGGGGATAAGGCTCATCCAGCCCACAAACAAGGTATACGCGGATGTTGTCACCCACGCCCGGACGAAGATAGCAGTGGCTTGAAAATCAGCTAGCCCTAGCCCGAAGATAAGCTGACCTCCAATTGCTATTCCACGAATGTAAGCAGCACCCAATAGTAAGCCCAGAAACACAAATATTACAGTGTAATCGCCTTTTTTCATCTTAATTTCATGCATGAAAGTACGGCCACGAAGATTATAACCAAAGCCTCGTGATTCTATTGCTGTGGCAATATCACGGGTACGGCGCATCGAGTTGGCGATTGAAGGAATTAGCATCTTCGTGAGTAGCGCGGAAAGTCGTCGAAATGGATTTCTGTATTCATATTCCCATCCTCGTGCTTCCTGAGCTTCCTTAATTCTACGATTCTCATCGATTAACACTGGGAGATAGCCAAGGCCAATACTTACGGCAAGAGCAAATTCAGGTGGCACGCGTAATTTGACAAGCGCTAAAATGAGATCGCGAATTGGTGTCAACATTAAGACAGTCCGAATCATGACTAGAATAATGAGGAACCGGAATAGTGCACCAATGCCCCAAACTACTGATTCAACGGTAATCGGTAGAATTGGGGGAACTGTCCAAAATACCAAATAGAACATAACGAGCGGATCAGGAACTCGTACCGGTGGAAGAATGAGGTTAAAGATGAAATACATTACTGCAACGGGAAATATTGATCGAATGAAATTCGCAATCTTTGAAAGTGGAATTCGTGCTAGTCTAAGCAAAATCAATTCAAAGAAAAACAAAGAAATTAGCCATATTGGATCATTGAACCAAACTGACATTATGACTATACAGACCGCCATGAAAATTTTCGCACGGGGATCACGACGGTGGAAGAAATCTTCACCAGGAATGTATTCGAATGCCATGTCATGAACCTCCTAGGGACTTGGAAACATAGTCAAACATTTCATCAACATTTAATGCATCAATTGGAAGACCATAATCTTTCATAGCTTGACCAAAGCGAGTTATTTGCGGTGGACGAAGGAAACTACGTGCTAATGTCTCGGATTGAGAGTATACCTCGCGTACTGGTCCATCCATAAGGATCCTACCCTTACGGAGTACGACTATTCTGTTGCAATATTCTGCTGCAAGATTCATATCGTGTGTGATGATAATAATGGTCTTGCCTCCTTCGTTAAGGCGCCGGTAGAAATCCATCATCTCTTTACCCGTTTTGAAGTCTTGACCGGTGGTAGGTTCATCAACAATCAACACTTCTGGTCGCATAGCCAGAACGGAGGCAACAGCAAGTTGCTGGCGTTCACCTTTGCTAAGGGAGAATGGTTTTTCATCATAGCGCTTATCGAATCCAAAGATTTCCGCGACTTCGTCCCTTCGTCGGTCAATTTCTTCTTCATGTAGTTTTAGATTCTTTGGTCCAAATTCAAGTTCATCTTTTACAGATTGACAGCAAATTTGGAAGTCCGGATTTTGAAAGACATAGCCTATCTGAGTTGAGAGTTGAGCGATTGTCTTGTCTTGTGTATTATCGCCCATCACCCAGATATCGCCATAGGTTGGTCTAAGGAGCCCATTGAAATGCTTAACCAAAGTGGTTTTCCCGGAACCGTTTTGTCCAATTAGTCCGACAAATTCTCCGGCTTTAACCGAAACATCTACGCCACGTAGGGCTTGAACGCTCCCTTCCTCGTAAACATGCCAAAGCTTTTCAGTTCGAATAATTTCCTCTCCCACTTTTACAGTCTTTTTACTTCCAATTCGATTAGGTTCTCCATCCCCCTTCTTTAGCAAAGGTTTGAACGCTTTTATTCCTTCATCAAGGGTAAGGGGTAGGTCAGAACCGATTCGATTACTATCTATTCTTGAAGCCAGAAGAGCAACCTGTGGCGGTTTAAGACCGATTTGTTCCATTGTCTGAACATTGTGTAAGAGCTCACGGGGTGTGCCTTCAAGAATGATCTTACCTTCATTTAGGATGATTAGGCGGTCAACAATGGGTAACATTTCCTCCATTTTGTGTTCGACGATTAGCATGGTCTTCTTTTCTTCACGGACCATTTGTGTAATCAGATCCAATACTCGTTGACTACCAATTGGGTCAAGGTTGGAAGTGGGTTCATCAAGAACATAGATATCCGGGTCCATGGCCATGACCGCGGCAATACCGCAAGCTTGCTGCTCGCCACCAGAAAGCCTATGGGGGCTGCTTTCAGCGTATTGGTCAAGTCGAACTAGTTTTCGAAATCTATCAACTCTTTCGAAAATTTCTTCGCGTGGAACTCCATAGTTTTCAGCTCCAAAGGCAATCTCTTCATTGACCGTTGGGGCAATCAGTTGCGATGCTGGGTCTTGAAAGAGAAGCCCCACACGATGAGAGAGGAAAGCAATAGTGTGTTGTGCGGTATTGTTCCCTTGAACTTCTACTGTTCCTTTCATCGTACCGCGGAAGAAATGTGGTACAAGGCCATTCAACATCTGACACAACGTAGTCTTTCCGGCTCCTGCGGGACCTGAGAGCATCACAATCTCCCCAGGTTTAATGCGGAGATTGATTCCATCAAGCGCTGGTTGTTCCGATCCCTGGTACACAAAAGAAACATCTTCTAGCAAAATATCAGGCTCTTTACTCATCGTGAGCACCACATCCTGAATGCGAATATTCGTTAGAAGCTCCTAATTAGTTAATATCTTTTGCCTTTCGTCGAAAAAAGATTGGACTTATATACTACATGTAGGGGATGATGTGCCGGTGATAAAAATCACCGACGGAGAATATAGAAGACCTCTTCTCACGTCAAGGCAAGTTGCTATGATTGCTGCTTTTGGTGGTCTTGGATTTGCCTGGCGTGCACTCGGACTAGTAATTCCACTATATCCACCGTACGTCCTAGACATTCGAGAAAGCATCAACGTCATCGCCGCATTCGCAGGAGGCCCATGGGTCGCAATCGGTGTCGGGATTCTAATTGGTCTCCCCTCATCCGTACCTTTCTGTGATGTAATCTATTACCCACTGATAGGCATTATACTATCGATATTCAGCAAACACATTTTTGACAAGCGTGACATGTGGGGAGGAATCTATTCGCTAATCATCATATCAGTTGTAATTGCCGTAGCTGAAGCTATAGCATTAACAATATTCAACTTCGAACTGGCACTGGTTGGACTGGTGTCATTTGAAGCCGAGATGTTAGCGTCATTCCTTGGTGGTACCTACCTCATCTATGTGGTACAAGCAATTATCCCCCTATGGATTATTCTAAAGGAGGAATAGACAATGGCAGAATTCTTCAAGAAGAATTGGTGGGCTTGGTGCCTTATCATCGCCATTATCATCATCATCCTCGCAATCATCCGTCTACTGGGTGGAAGCACCTGGGCTGACTGGTTCGGCCTACAGCTCTTCAACTTCGGCGTGTTCTGGGGACAGAGACCATTCCACCCTGAGACTGTCGGACTAATAGCATACGGTGTGATGATCGTACTGATCATAGTAATCATCATAATCATCTACTTCTTCCGAGGCACATTCTTCAAAAAGGAGTAGTCAATAATCCAAGAGAAGGGATAACTACTCCCCCTCTTCTTTTTTTACAACCTCCTAGCCTAAAGGATTTCTTTGATGAAGTAAGTTTTACTTTTCTTTCCATTAACCTTAAAGAGAGAAAAGAATGAGTGTTGAACGCATTAACCTAGATGGCAGTGATTGTTATGGCATGGACTGATATTAAATGGGAACTCGATTTGCTTCGTAAGCTAGTCGCTATTGACACAACCAACACCGGTACGACTAGAAAGAATTATTCCGAATGCGCTGACCTTATCAAAACAACGGCGGATAACCTTGGATTAGATACGCAGATTATTGATGGAAAAAGTGCCACAGAGGATGGCGAAACGCGTCCTAACGTGGTTGTCGATTTGAATGCGGGAGCAGCCAACTCGATTTTATTCTTTACTCATTATGATATTGTACCTGTGGAGAGAGAGAAGTGGGACACTGACCCCTATGAACTGACGATCATTGATGATAAGGCATTTGGGCGGGGAGCAGCCGATGACAAATCGGGAATTGTAATCGTGTTGGGCGCAATGCGAAAGCTTCTCGATGAAGAGATTGACATTAATCTGAAGCTCTGTGCTGCCTGCGATGAAGAAACCGGAGGTCCTGGTGGTATTGAATACTTGATCAAACAGGCACAAATCCGTGGCAACGCTGGGATAGTAGTCGATGCAGGGTCTCAATATGTTGGCATTGGAGCAAGTGGCTCTGTCTGGGGAAAAGTAATTGTCAAAGGAGAAGGAGGGCATAGTGGAAACCCGGATATCCTGGATAACCCCATATACCGTGCCAGTCAGCTCATCCAAACCCTTCAAGAGTATCATGAAACAGTTAAAGAAACAGTTCGAAGTAAAATCAAGGGTCCTCCCGCAGCGATAAAACCTCATCTTTATGGACGAATCTCCGTGAGCATGGTGAAGGCCTGGCAGAAAGAAAACATTATCCCTGGCGAATGTGAGTTCCGATTTGACCGTCGCACAATCCCCGAAGAAGATCCAAACGAAGCTGCAACTGATGCCAAAACATTCATCGAACAGCAGGCGCAAAAGCTTGGTTTACAGGTTGAGGTTGAAATCACGAATAAGAACAGTGGCTACTATACTGATCCTAAACATCCTTGGGTTCAGCTTTTTCACCGGACTGCTGAAAAGACGTTGAACCGGGAGTTCTATCTGGGTGCGGATCTTGGCTTTGACGATGGGATCTACCTAGCCAACGTTGGAATCCCAGTAATCACCTTTGGTGCTCTGCGAGACGGCACCCGCTATCATGGTGACAACGAATTTGTCTGGCTGGAAGATATCCGTGATTGTCGAGATGTCTTTGTCGAACTGGGTCGACAACCTGCAGAGAAATTTAATTTCTAAGATATAAGGTGCGGTCCTTCCAACAAAACGGCGTTAATGACTCAATCTCGAAATACACCTTGGATTACCCATGCTCCTCCAAGAACCCATCCAACCACAGCAACGAAAAGATCTGCAATAAGGAGCATGGAAACTGGGGCACAACCACCCAAGAAGAACATCCATGTGGCAAGCCCCCAAAATATCAGAGCACATACCCAGCCCCAAATCAGGACGAAAATCAATTGGATAAGCCAAGCACGTCGAAACTTCTGTTCGTGTTGTTCAGGTGTCAATAACGGCCTCTTTGAAGTGAAAATCAACCATCGCTCTTTAAAGGAATCAAAGTTTGGAAGTCGCCAGATCCACCAGCTCAAAACAAACAGTTGAAATGAAACAAGCGGTGTGCCGGTACAAAAAAAGGTAGCTGGCTGTATGATAATCGCGATAATAAGGATTACAATGGCGATTAAGATGTGGAGAAGCGCAATAATTTTTAATTTGACACCTGACTGCAAAGAATTCCTCCAAACACCTTTTCCTTCATCCCTTCATATCCCCTGTACTATCTGTCTTTTCTCATGCTAGCAGTGATTCCCGAAGAGTTTGATTATTTAGGTGGACGACCGAACCACCAAATAAGAATGCAGATTCCTAAGATAACAAGGAATGCAACCATACCAGCCCAAAACGCCATTATTGGTCCAGCAAGGGGAAACACAACTAATGTGATAATCGTTGGAATAATGAAAATCGCTAAAGCTAAAGCGCAGGGCAGTATCTGCCTCAAGCGGCTCTCTTGTATTGATGAGGTCTGATTAGTCATAAACCAGTATGTGCCATTAACTAATATTACAAATATACTGTTGGTCAACATCAATTCCGTTTTTACCTGATCGAAATAGGTTCAGATGACGCCGTAGCTTGTGAAATGGAAGAAGATGCCAAAAAGATTCAAAAAAAAGGAGGGAGGGGAAGCGGAGGTTACCGCTTCCGACGACGATAGACAATGCCTCCACCGAGCGCGATAAGGGCACCGAGAGCGATGGCTTCGAAGGGGAAGCCAGGAATGGGCGGAGGTGGTGGGAGTCCACCAGTGATCACGATGTCTTCCACGTTGCTCCAGTCTGAATAGGCACCGTCATCGTCAACAGCCCGCACGCGGAAGAAGAATAATCCTGACGTAGGGGCACTCACAGTGTAGTTAGTGTTAGTTGTGGGATAGGTTGCGAGGACTACTCCAAAACCAGCATCGTTCGAGCTTTGGAGCACATAGTGGTCGACGGTTCCATCGGGATCAGTGGATGCAGCCCAGCTAATGACAATGTCCCCTGCAGGAGCTTCGGCGCCAGGGTCATTGAGAGCTGGTGCGGCTGGTGGTTGAGTATGAGTGTAGCTGATAGTGATGTTGTAGATATGAGCGCTGTGGTCCATACGGGCAGTTATGAGTTCCACACGATATTGCAGGGCACTTCCTTGCGTGTTGAAGGTGTGGAGCATACCAGGTGTACATGGTTCCCAGTTAGCCCCGCCATCTGCCGTAATGAACCAGGCTACGCTTGTTCCAGCAGGGATGTAAGCCGTTTGAGTCACAGTAGCACTGACAATGTGTTCAGCGGTAGCATCGATAATTGCTGATTGAGCGATCGTGCTTCCGGGCACATAATGGTAACCAGGACTGGTGTAGATTCGACAAATATGGAGACTGTCTCTGTTGGCAATGTAGGCAAAGTCTCCCGCGATGGTAACCGCCCTGCCTTTTGTTGCACCCAAGTAGCTGCCCATGGGAATCATATTGTAGATGTTGGAAGTGTTCCAGAGCAAAGTTCCTGCTGAACCACGACCGGCCATAATAGCATAGGGTCCGTAACCCCACACACCTGACGCGTTCCATGATAGATCAGAAGGAGTATGTGCAAGCCCGAAAGCATACGGGTTCGTAATATTCGCTGAATAAAAGAAATCATTGTTCGCGCCTAGGTAATAGTCGCCGTCAACGAAGATATCATAGTGCTCATCGATAACACCTAGTGTACTGGCGAGTTGAGGGTTGCTGATGTCGGTGATGTCATACATGTAAATGCCATTTCCGCCACCACCCCAGCCGACTGCGTACACATAGTGCCCTTGAACATCAACGGCAGTAATGTTACCAATACCACCTATTCCGGTGATGTGTGCTGGTGAATATGGATCTGAAACATTCGCGATATACAATCCGGCTGTGCCATCAGCAACAAAGATTGTATCACCTGCTACAGCGACATCGGTTGCATAAGTTAAAGCATATCTTCCTAGATAAGTAAGATTAGTGGGGTCAGAAATGTCGTATATTCGTACGCCACCTCCACTGCCATAATCGGCAACGAAGGCTTTGTGTCCTTGGATATCTAATTTGTTATAGACTCTCCCTGCACTCGCTGTGTGATTGTCAAGATAGACAGGATTCGTTGGATCAGAAACGTCAATGGTAAGGAGTCCAGATGCACCGGCAGCAATATAGGCGATATCATTCTGGACCCGAACATCAAGAATATCGTATATTCCCGAATAGGTTCCATAATGTTCTGGGACACGAATGCCATCCCCAATTGAAATGGTATGTACACCATAATCGGTGCCAATCACCACATAAGGACCATAGAGAGATACGTCCCAAGTGTCATCATAATTGACACTGTCAACGTATGTGGGATGTGTGGGATCGGCAACATCGAGGATGATAAGGCCACCAGTATAATCTGCAACGTATAACGTGTTTCCATGTAAGGCAAGCTTTCGAGCAGTTCCAGGGGTATCGTAGGTTCCAAGTAAATCAGGGCTTGTTGGATCACTGACATCGAAGATGAGTACTCCTTCAGCACCATCGGCGACATAAGCCAGGTTACCATCAACCAAGACATCCATGGAATCGCCAGCTGTGTCAGTTAAACTGGCAAATGAGCCGCCATCATAGGGTGTTGTCATGTTCCAAATGACTAACCCAGTGCCACCATGTGCCATGTAGAGTAAATCTCCACTGACTTCCAACCCATAGATGTGGTAATTCAAGTTAGTCAAACCTAAGACAAAGATCATGTTGGAAGGATCTTCAACATCATAGATTTGGATGACATCACCAGGACTATCGAGAGCGACGTATAGGAAGTGACCTTGGACTTCTAGGTCATTAATTCGTCCGTCTACGATAGCGATATTGTCTTCTGGACCGGGTATATTAAATGGGTCACTGACATTGTAGGCAGCTAGCCAACTTCCTTCAGTCCCAATATACCAGATTTGACCATCTACTTCGGACGCCGTGATAGATGCGGCAGCACTGCGATCATCAAGTCGGAAGACGTTAGAAGGGTCGGTGATATCCAATAAGTCAATGGAAGAGGCCCCTCCTGAGTAGTGTGTCGCATAGACTTTGCGACCTTGAACATCTAAAGATCGGCATTGATAACCCGCGGTGTAGTTGTCTAGTGACAGAATCTGATAGTTCCGAGGACTTGTGAGTGTTCCCGTACCCCAGCCTTCAGCGGTTGTTGGCCCACCATCAAGATAGGTGGTCGTACTGAAATCATCCTCGTAAAGAGTAGTTGTGCCAGGCACTGGTATACTAGAAACGGTGAACCCTGAAACCGACTGAGAGGGCAGAAAAACAAACGTTGCCATCGGAATCAGTGTTACTAACAGTAAGATAACAATTAGTTGCGTTTTATTTCGTATCACGTGATATCCCTCACGGAAATGTGGTTTACCATAATACCGTATCACCAAATAAAAACCTACTTCCAAACAGGTAAAAAACAACAAACCGTTTGGTATTTACCACAGTAATGAGAAGATAACTGCGAAATACATCACTGGGGCAGAAGTGTTGACTACTCCCAATGACATCCCGGCACTTACAGAAATTCTCCAAACCCACCCCGACGCCAAGGAACGTGCCCGTGCGGTCTCAAAACTCGGAGCCATGCGTAATGGACGAGCCTATGAAGCCCTCGGGATCGCCATGCACGATAACGCTCCAGCCGTTCGCAAAGCTATGGTAAAAGCCTTCGAAGAAGTCGGTGCAGATTGGGTTCTCGCTCCCGTACTCATTCGGCTCCGTAGCCATGATCCGGGTGCACGAATGGTAGCTTGTCGCGAACTTGGTCGCCTAGGAGACAAGGAAGCAGTGCTGCCCCTCATCGATCGACTCAATGATTCCAATCTTGAAGTCCGTATCGGTGCGGCCTTTGCACTTGGCGAATTAGCCGATCCGCGAGCCAACGAACCACTCCAACAATTACGGCGACGCGATTGGAACCCGTTACTCCGTCAAACCATTGACCGTGCCCTTATCCAAATCCGGCAACAGAAATAGAAAATGGCTATCCGATTCATTTTGAACACAAAAATTAACTCGCATCTGATGGTACGAGATCTCATTGCCACCGAGATGGGTCTGGAAACCCTTTTTACCTGTGTCCTTCGGATTGAACCGGTGAAAACCCTAGACGTTATCGTTGAGGTTCTCAGTGGCGCCATGGCAACTGAGGAAGTCGACAATGCTTTATCCACCTTGACAGTGACGAAATAACCCCGTGTCTTGCTGAGTGCCTATTAGGGATTTCCGCACATTGGCGGGTTCCTATCACGGTTGACCCGCCGGTGAAATCTTTTTCATGTTCAACATAAGAAAAAAGAAAGGAGGGGAAGCGGAGGTTACCGCTTCCGACGACGATAGACTATACCGCCACCAAGCGCGATGAGAGCTCCAAGGGCGATGGCCTCGATGGGGAAGCCGGGAATCGGTGGAGGTGGTGGAGGTGTTGTGGGTGGCGGTTCGACATATTCATAATTGATGTTGATAGATGCGAGTCGAACACTACGGTCGATAGAGGGGGTAGTGAGATGTGATCGCCAGCGTAAATCATTCCCTGGAGTTGCAAAAGTGTGCAGTAAACCAGGTGTGACGGATTCCCAAGTGGATCCACCGTCGGCAGACATATCGAAGCTAATTGAGGTTCCTGTGGGCTCTAGAGCGACATAGGTAAGTGTGGCGTTTTCAATAGTTTCCGTGGTTGAATCTACTTCAAGCGATGTGGCGACATT
>SMTZ1_10035224_pt1 | contig 13630 bp, 12 predicted proteins | sample DeeMarSWOR136_30_FD_25667 | JGI IMG/M metagenome (IMG submission 25667) | reverse complement strand
AGATTATCAGTCCGCCAGCGATAAAGATGAGAATTCCCTGCACAACGCCGGCAATGTCCTCTACCTTACCATGACCATACGGATGTTCGGCATCGGCTGGCTTAGCCGCAATGCGAATAGCCGAGAAGGTAATTATTCCGGCAAACAAATCCAATAAGCTGTCGGCTGCCTGAGCCAGTATGCTGATACTGCCGGTCAGCCAGCTAACGGCCACCTTGAGTATTATTAGACCGACGACTACACCGATCAGTAGCTTGGTAGCCCCGGCCTTGGTTGAAAACATCTTTGCGCTCTCCTGCGTTCCCTGATATAAAACTACAGGGCACCAGAAGTTTACAGCGATATTTCGGCTAAGACAACTGTTATATAGTGAGTTGTTTACCAACCCCTCACCCTCTATCCCTCCCCCCTTATGAAGGAGAGAGAACAGATTTTTGAGGAAAACAATTGCTTAAAGAGTGCCGACCAGGACTGGAAGGATTTTCAGCAAATATGCTAAAGTGACCGATTATGGGTGCCCCTGCGGCACATGGTACCAGCAAAGGAGTGGTACTTCTTGTCGCCACGATTGCATCGTTTATTTTCCCTTTTATGGCCTCCACTGTGAATATTGCTCTCCCTTCACTCGGGGAAGCACTTTCATTGGACGCAGTCACATTAGGCTGGATTGCTACCGCTTACCTCCTGTCCTCAGCAGCTCTTCTTGTACCCTTCGGCAGAATAGCGGACATATATGGCAGGAAGAAGATTTTCACCTGGGGCATAGGTATCTTCACATTCTCATCCCTTCTTTCGGGACTGGCAAACTCCGCCATCATGCTTATTGCCTGGCGGGTCCTGCAGGGAATTGGCGGTGCCATGCTTGCCGGGACCTCTGTAGCGCTGCTTACTACGGTATTTCCGGCCAACGAGAGGGGGAAGGTCCTGGGGATAATTGTCGCAGCAGCATATCTTGGCCTCTCCCTGGGTCCGGTTTTGGGTGGGGTTCTCACGCAACATCTTGGCTGGAGAAGCATTTTTTTCCTAGGTGCACTCTTGGGATTGCTGGTTATTGGCGTCGTTTTATGGAAGCTAAAAGGTGAGTGGACAGGAGCAAAGGGCGAGAGATTTGATTTTGCCGGCTCTGTAATCTATGTCCTCGGGCTGGTAGCACTGGTATACGGTTTTACTCTCCTGGGTGAAATGTTTATGTTAGCGGTGTGGTTGATTGTAGGAGGTGCCATAGGACTTGCGGCGTTCGTCAGGTGGGAAATGAAAAGCAGAAGCCCGGTCCTGGATATGAGCCTCTTCAAGAACAGCAGAGCTTTCACCTTCTCCAATCTGGCGGCGTTGATCAATTACAGTGCCACATATGCTGTAACTTTCCTCGTAAGTCTTTATTTGCAGTATGTGAAGGGATTCAACCCTGCAAGCGCCGGCTTGATTCTGGTCGCTATGCCTGCCATGCAGGCTATTTTTTCACCGCTTACCGGCAGGCTCTCGGACAGGATCGAACCAAGGTTAATTGCCTCAGCAGGAATGGTCTTAAACACGGTAGGACTTGTCCTCTTCATTTTTATAAATGAAGCAACCCACTTGGGGCTCATTATAGGCAATTTGATTCTAATGGGTTTTGGCTATGCTCTCTTCGTGTCTCCCAATACCAACGCGGTTATGAGTTCTGCACCGAAAACAGCTTACGGGGTAGCTTCGGCAACACTGGCAACAATGCGACAGGTTGGCATGGTCCTCAGTATGGGAGTTGCCATGCTAATGTTTGCCCTATACATCGGAAGAGTTCAAATTACGCCCGAATACTATTCGTTTTTCCAGCAAAGTATAAAAACGTCCTTCATCATTTTCGCTGCACTCTGCTTCGGCGGCATATTCGCCTCACTCGCCAGAGGGAAGGTGCGGTAGTCCTTCATGTCATTGCGAGCCAAAGGAGTGGCAATCTCGTCGCCTAAATTCCAAATCCCAAAATCCAAGCCCCAAACAAATTCCTGCAAAATGTAAAAATAAAAATGCAAAATGACAGAGCAAAGGTTAAAAATATGCATTTTGATTTGTCATTTTGATTCTTGACCTTTAGCAACTTGTTAACTAGGGTCCTGCTTTCTAACCCAAAGTAACCAGTTCTCTCTTCTTTATTGATCTGCGATGTCTTCTCCAGCCAAGTACCTCTAAAAGGTCACCCACAGCTTTGTCCTGCACCATCTCACCGCGGAGGCACAAATCAGGATTGATTCGATACCTCAGACGTCTGCCTTCTCTTATTTTGGTAATGTAGCCATCAATTTCAAGGTCAGTGATTATTCTGTGTATTGCTTTCCTGGTAATGCCTATCGTCAAGAGATCTCTCTAATGGTAATCCGTGGTTGCTGAGCAATCTGACAAAGCACCAGAGCATGATTCGTAACAAACTTCCATCCCGGCATGGTTACACCTCCTTCTCAGAATTATCCCTCCATCATTCTCCAAAAAATTTTTTTACAAAAATTTTTTGCCCAAGGCTAAAATGTCTTGACATCTTTAACAAAGGATGTACAATACAAAAAATGTAAAGAAAATTACTGAGCAAGAATCAGTTAAATTGAATATGACTTATTTATAATGGAGGAAAATAATTAAAGTGAAAACATCGTTGGTAAAACTTAAAAGTCAACCCGTGCCTGAATCAGAGGAATGCTGCCTGGAAAGCTGTAGCGACAGCGACCCTGAAGAGAAACCTCCCGGTAAACGCAGCATCTCCGATGACCTGGAGGAGGAACCTCCTGGTAAAACAGCCACGACCAGACACAGATTCTTTGGAGATATCCCAGACGGCGTCTGGAATGACTGGAAGTGGCAGTTTCGGAACAGAATTACCCGCGTCGAGCAATTAGCCCAATTCATCTCACTATCCACTGAAGAACAGGCGCAGCTCAAGTTAGTAACCATGCGCTATCCCCTGTCGGTGACTCCCTATTATCTATCGCTGATCAACCCTGATGATCCCGATGACCCGATAAAAAAGCAGGCGATACCTTCCGCTATGGAAATGACTATGGGGTCGATGGGTGTAGAAGACCCACTGGACGAGAAAAAAGACACAGTGGTTCCCGGGCTGGTCCACCGCTACCCCGACCGGGTACTTTTAATGCTTACTGACATCTGCCCTGTGCTCTGCCGACACTGCACCCGTAAGAGAGAATGGCGAAATGGCGGTTGGGTGCGGTCCCCCGCTGAAGTCAAAGCCACGCTAGACTATATAAGCCAGCACAAGGCTGTCAGAGATGTCATTATCTCCGGTGGTGATCCCCTGACACTTTCTACCCACCACCTGGAGGACATCATTAGCCACATAAGAGAGATAAAGCACGTCGAAATTATCCGTATCGGCACTAGATTCCCGGTGGTGCTGCCCCAGCGCATAGACAATGAATTGTGTATTATGCTGGCTAAGTACGGGCCCATATGGCTTAATACACATTTCAACCACGTTCGGGAGATAACTCCAGAAGCTGCTGAGGCATGTGACCGCCTGCTGCGGAGTGGTGTTCCGGTAAACAACCAGTCTGTCCTGCTACGCGGCATTAATGACAGCGTTGAAACTCAGACGGAACTATGCCACGGACTTCTCAAGATAAAGGTACGTCCCTACTATCTCTTTCAGTGTGACGAGGTCCAGGGCACTGAGCACCTGCGCACACCTGTGGAGGTGGGCATCAAGATAATTGAGGGAATGCGCGGGCACACATCCGGGCTGGCTATTCCAACCTTCGTGATAGACTTGCCCCAGAGTGGCGGCAAGGTCCCTCTCTCCTGGCACAGACTGAAGGTGAGCTAGTGCTGCGGAATTACGAGGGACGCATTTTCCGTTATCGAAACCCCACAAAACTAGCATGCCCTGAATTGCCTGCTGAGGCGCTATGTCCAGCCGGTAGTACGCCTACGAGCCTGCATCAAGAAAACCTGGTGCCAGTTCGGGTTAGAAGGAGTCCTAAATGCAGGTAGGTTTGTCATACGACCTTAAGGAAACAATAGCGCCACAGCAAGTTAGCTGTGATGACGCTTTTGAGGAATATGACTCCTCGGAAACCGTGGAGTTGATAGCCGCGGCTCTTGAGGCTGAGGGACACAAAGTAACCATGCTCGTCGGTGGCCGGGAGTTTTTAGGCAAGATTCTTCACGATAAGGTGGACTTCGTCTTTAACATCTCCGAAGGGCGAGGTACCTACCGCAGCCGGGAAGCCCAGGTGCCTTCGATCCTCGAGATGCTGGATATACCCTATTCCGGGTCCGACCCACAGTGTCTGGCCATATGCCTGGACAAACCTCTGACCAAAAAGCTGGTCGCATCAGAAGGAGTGAGCACTCCAAACTGGCGTGTAATCTTTAATAGACAAGAGCTTCATCAGATAGATAGCTATGATTTTACTTTCCCGGCTATCGTCAAACCAGCGTATGAAGGCTCAAGTAAGGGGATTAGTCTCACTTCGGTGGTGGAAGACGCTAAACAGGCCATTGAGGTAGTAGAGAGCTTACTGGAGAAATACCACCAACCAGCAATAGTGGAAGAGGTTATCCTCGGTGATGAGGTCACCGTGGGAATCATAGGCAACTCCCCACCCCTCTATACACTTGAGGTGAAACGCAATTACCTGGAGTTGGTTGACTATGAGTGCCCGGCTGCTCTTGAGGAGGAGGTATTGCAACGTATACAGGATTCCGGCCTGCGGGCATTTAAGGCCCTGGGGTGCCGTGACTTTGCCCGGCTGGACTTTAGGATCAGCACAACAGGTGTGCCCTATGGGATGGAGTCATAAACAGCTGATAAGCGCTGTGCTTAATGCTGCGATTGAGAGATATCCACAATGCGTATGCGTATAGCCCTCGTCTACAACGAACCACAGAAGTCAAGCTGTGGGGCTGTCGGCGAATACAACGCGGTGGAGGCAGTGCTTGAGTGCGTAGAGGCGGTGCAGAATGCCTTGCTGGAGCTTGGCTTTGACGTCACCCGAGTTCCTCTGGTGCCGCCACTTGAGCAAGCTGAGAAGGAGCTGAGAGACCTCGATACAGACTTAGTTTTCAACCTTTTCGAAGGCTTCTGTGACTACCCTGAGACCGAAGCAGTAATACCAGAAATCCTATCGGAAACGGGTGTTCCGTTTACTGGCAGTCCAGGACCAGCTCTAAGACTGGCTCTCGATAAGGCTAAGACAAAGCTAATTCTGAAAGCTGCCGGAATCAATACACCGGACTTTCAGCAACTTAACCCTGAGACAATGAGCACGTTCCGGCTGAGCTATCCCTGCATTTGCATTGTCAAGCCCCGCTGCAGTGATGCCAGTAGCGGCCTGTCAGCGGAGAGCGTGGTTCATGACTTTTCGGCTCTGGAAAGACAGGTTAGCAAGATATGCCACTCCTTTGGTGCCGATGCCCTCGTTTCAAAGTTCCTCCCTGGTCGTGAGTTTAACGCCACAGTTATGGGTAACTCCGAACTCACTGTCCTGCCCGTATCAGAAATCGTTTATTCTCTACCCCCCGGAATGCCGGAAATTCTTACCTTTGAGGCCAAGTGGGACGATGATAGCCCTTACTTTGAAGGCACAAAGCCAGTCTGCCCGGCTGAGATCGAGAGCGAAGAGCAACAGCACATTGCTGAAACAATAACAACGGTTTACAGACTGCTTGGCTGCCAGGGCTATGCCAGGGCGGACATGCGGCTGGACGACGAGGGACAGCTAAATATCATCGAGGTGAACCCCAACCCGGACATTTCTCCAGGAACTGGCGCGGCCCGCCAGGCGGAAGCCGCCGGGATGACCTATACTCAATTCATTGAAAAAATTGTACAACTGGCTCTTCATGGGGAAGATAATGAAAATCGATATTCGCCCTATGGCTCATGAAGACAAACCCCACGTAACAGAAATATTGCGCGGCACACCAGAATTCAAACCCTTTGAAGTGGAGGTAGCTGAGGAACTAATTGACAGCTACCTTGAGGACCCAGTCGGCTCAGGCTACCACATCCTCGTTGCCGAGGTTGACTCAGCTGTAACAGGTTATATCTGCTATGGGCCCACGCCCCTGACAGAAGGGACATGGGATATCTATTGGGTGGCTGTCTCTCCAGAAAAGCAAGGCCGAAGGATAGGCAGCGCCCTCATGAAGTCTGCGGAAAAAGAGATCCTGAAAACTAAGGGAAGACTAGCCATAATCGAGACATCATCCACGCCAGGATATGAGAAAACTAGGCGTTTCCATATCAGCCATGGCTACAAGATAGTAGCCCGCATCCCTGACTTTTATGCTCCCGGGGATGATAAGCTAATCCTGCAAAAGCGGCTGGGGTGAAATCAAAGGGTCGGGAAGGGATGCTTCACACAATGGTATCTTTATAGAAAGAGCCTCTGTTTCAGGGCAGGTGGGTTATCTCGGTGGGCGGTTTTTTGTGTAGCTCAAACTCTATTCCGGCTTCTCGGAACAGGTCTACGAAGGAGTCATCGGCGTAGCTGCCGAAGGTTACGAAGCGCCTTATTTTGGCATTGACCAGCATTTTGGCGCAGAGTACACATGGTGAATGGGTAACATAAATCGTGGCGCCCTCAAGGCTCACCCCGTGTAGTGAGGCCTGTATGATTACATTCTGCTCGGCATGAATACCCCGGCATATTTCCTGCCTGGTTCCAGATTCTATGCCCAGCTCATCCCTGAGGCAGCCGAGCTCAAGACAATCTTTAAGTCCGGCGGCAGCCCCATTGTATCCGGTGGCTAATATATGCTTGTCCTTCACCGCCACAGCGCCTACGTGGTGGCGCCGGCAAGTGGAACGTTCCGCTACCACGGAAGCTATCTTGAGGAAATATTCATCGGTGTTCGGCCTGGTTTTTTTTCTCATCTCAAAGCGGATAGAACTCGTTCCGTCTCCCTTTTTAGCTCCTCTAGGGAAGCTTCATTTATTATAGTAAAGTCGGCCATGGCAATTGGTCCACCCTTGTTACTATTCTCTATCTCGGATTTATCCCGACCGGCTGCTTCCTCAAGCGTCAAGGGCCTTTTTGCTCTACAGGCAAGTCTGGCGAATAAAGCCCATCTACCACAACATTCGATGATTTCAACGAGCCATCAATCCTGGGCAAGTTCAATTTGGCGTAAGCAGCCATCCCGTGTTTTTTCCTCAGTTGCTGCCTGATATAGCGCTCATTTTCCTCATTCGACTCCAGTCCTCTGTCCTTGAGCTCCTCGTCCGTAATATCCCCAAACCGTACTTTCTTAAAGCCCTGTTCTTCAAATACCCTGGCTGCTTCTGACTTGCCCGCACCGGCCATGCCAACAATTGCTACCACTTTCACGGTCTATACGTAAACAACGAAACGAATTGCGATAGTACTTATATTAACAGGATTTAAGCAACTATCATAGAGAATATCCCAGACCTTGGTAAAAATTTGAGCACCCTCATCCTTCGATAAACTCAGGATAGGCTCTTGATCCTCTCTCACCAGATGAGAGAAGGAGTGCCTTGCCTGGCAGTTCAACACGGATTATACTAAACGTCAACAATTTGGGTTAAATCGGCCTAACCTGTTGGTGGATAAATGTCTGGCATTCTTTCCAGAGAAGATATCCTGAAGATGCTGGGGACAAGTCCTCCCCTAGTGGAGAATTTATGTGATGCCCAGCAGCAGGTTCAACCCAATGGCATAGACTTGACCCTTAAGGAAGTAGCTTTGTTTTCCTCGCCGGGCAGCCTGGGCTCCGGCAGTGAAAGCAGAGTCCTTTCCAGTACTTCCCCGCTCGTTTTCGACGGCCTGGGCCGTGTAGACCTGTTGCCCGGTTGTTACCTGGTTACATACAACGAGGTGGTCAATCTTCCCAGGAACATAATGGCTCTGGCAATGCCCCGGTCAAGTCTTCTACGCTGTGGGGTCAGCATTCACAATGCGGTCTGGGATGCTGGCTATTCGGGCAGGTCGCAGTCCCTCATGGTGGTCTACAATCCCCAGGGATTTCGGCTACACAGGAACGCTCGAATTGTTCAGATGGTCTTCTTTTTTTTAAGCCGCGAGGTAGCCCAAGGCTATCAAGGTATGTTTCAAGGCGAGAACATCTAACAAGGATTTTAAGTTAGGACTAATTTGCTTTAACCAGCAGGTCTCTTCCTTGCTCCAGCCTGCATATATTCTTAATCGGGGATACACATACTTTCTGGGTTTCTGGGCGACCTTGCGGTAATGGAATCCCTGAATAGCAAGCATCATAGATAAAGAAAAAAACTTTGGTTTTTTCAGCAAGGTCCAGACAAACAACTTCCAATAATGTGTTCTCCCTTTTTCCTGGACCCCCAAAACCCACATGGACCTTATCAATGCTATGAGATGGATAAGAGAAATCTTACTTCTTCCTTTATCGCTAGGTTTATACTCCCTTAGAAAGGTTCTAATACGCTCATAGTATTGCTTGGGAGCGTAGATTGTATCTACAACATGCTTATAGCCTCTGGCAAGCGCTTCGTAACCCATTTTGGGGATGAAGTTGGTTGAACCATCTGTATTATCCCCGGTACCGGTACCATCTACTAGTAGACGGTTCTCCCTTTTTAAACGTCTGTATAATCTTGTCTGTGGAAGAGCCACCAGCATACCGACCATAGCGGTAACGATTCCACTCTTTTGAATGAAATCGATTTGGCTTTTGAAGATGGAAACTGGGTCACTATCAAACCCAACGATAAATCCTCCCTGCACCTCCAAGCCGTAGTTCTGCATCTTCTTGACCGCAGCCAACAAATCACGATTTTTATTCGGCGACTTATTACATTCGATTAAACTTTCTTCATTGGGGCTTTCGATGCCCACAAATACCATCTCAAATCCCGCCTCACTCATTAGACGCATTAGCTCTTCATCATCGGCAAGATTAATAGATGCTTCCGTTAAAAATGTAAAGGGACGTTTCTTCTCTTCCATCCATTTAATTATTGTCGGCAGAATTTCTGACTTTAGTTTCCGTTTGTTGCCAATGAAATTATCATCAACAAAGAAGACTCTAGCTCGCCATCCCATATCGTATAATGCATCTAATTCGGCTACTATCTGACTTTTGTCTTTGGTTCGTGGTCTATGCCCGTTCAGTGCAATGATATCGCAGAATTCACAATTGAAAGGGCAGCCTCGAGAATACTGGATACTCATCACGTGGTATTTCCTCTTGTTAATAAGTGACCACAAAGGCACAGGACTTTTACTCATATCTGGGAATTCTTCAGACGTGTAGATATGTTTGGCACAGCCCTTCTCTAAATCTTCTAAGAAGAGCGGCATTATATTCTCAGCCTCGTTAAATACAAGATAGTCTATATCATCAGACTCAAAATCTTCGTTCCCAGGGGTGAAGAGGGGACCACCGGCAACAATCTTAGTCCCTAACCTTCTGCACCTATCAATGACCTCCCTCGCCGAATTTTGCTGCGCTACCATAGCACTGATAAACACATAATCAGCCCACTTAAGGTCTTCATCTGTCAGGGTTGTGGTATTCAGGTCCACAAGCTTTTTCTCCCATTCCTCGGGAAGCATGGCAGCTACAGTTAATAAGCCCAGAGGGGGAAGAAATGCCTTTTTAAACATAAACTTTAAAGAATGTTTAAAACTCCAGAAGGTAACTGGATACCGGGGATAAACTAAGAGTACTTTCACCCTACGCCCCTTTCAACATGGTCTAACTCATAATACCATAACATAATACAACAATATTTTGCTAGTGTTATACACAAGCCCCCAAAATTCGGGAGGCACAGATAAATGGGGCAGGCTGGGCCCCGGTACTGAAAGCAGGGTCCTTTCCAGTACTTCCCCGCTCGTTTTCGACGGTCTGGGCCGTGTAGACCTGTTGCCCGGTTGTTACCTGGTTACATACAACGAGGTGGTCAATCTTCCCAAGAACATAATGGCTCTGGCACTGCCCCGGTCAAGTCTTCTGCGCTGCGGGGTCAGCATTCATAATGCAGTTTGGGATGCTGGCTATTCAGGCAGGTCGCAATCTCTCATGGTGGTCTACAATCCACAGGGATTTCGATTATACAGAAACGCTCGAATTGTTCAGATGGTCTTCTTCCTCTTGAGCCGCGAGGTAGCCCAAGGCTATCATGGTATGTTTCAAGGCGAGAACATCTGATGAGGATTTTGAGTTGGGGCTAATTATGTTTGCCTGCTTGCTCCAACCTGCGGATATCACTGGCTAGGGATACACGTACTTTCTCGGCGACCTTGCGGAAATGGAATCCCTGAACAGCAAGCGTCATTGATAAAGGGAAAGTTTTTGGTTTTTTCAGCAAGGTCCAGACAACCAATTTCCAATAATGTATTCTCCCTTTTTCCTGGATCCCCAAAACCCATGTGGACCTTATCCACGCTATGAGATGGAGAAGAGAAAGCTTCCATTTTCCTTTATTGCCAGGTTTATACTCCCTTAGAAAGGTTTTAATACGCTCATAGTATTGCTTAGGTGCGTAGATTGTATCTACAACATGCTTATAGCCTCTGGCAAGCGCTTCGTAACCCATTTTGGGAATGAAGTTGGTCGAACCATCTGTGTTGTCCCCGGTACCTCCTGGCAGTAGACGGTTCTCCCTCTTTAGACGTTTGTATAGGCTTGTCCCTGGAGGAGCCATCAGTACACCAACCATAGCCATAACAATTCCACTCTTTTGAATGAAATCGATTTGGTTTTTGAAGATGGAAAGTGGGTCACTATCAAACCCAACAATAAATCCTCCCTGCACCTGCAAACCGTGGTTCTGTATCTTCTTAACCGAGGCCAACAAATCACGACCTTTATTCGGCAATTTATTACATTCGACTAAACTTTCTTCATTGGGGCTTTCGATGCCCACAAATATCATGTCAAATCTCGCCTCAGTCATTAGACGCATTAGCTCTTCGTCATCGGCAAGATTTATAGATGCTTCCGTATAAAACGAAAAAGGATATTTCTTCTCTTTCATCCATTCAATTATTGCCGGCAGAATTTCTGACTTTAGTTTCCTTTTATTGCCAATGAAATTATCGTCAACAAAGAATACGCTGGCTCGCCATCCCATATCGTATAATGCGTCCAGCTCGGCTACTATCTGAGCTGCCGTTTTTGTCCGCGGTACATGTCCATTCATGATGACGATGTCGCAGAATTCGCAGTTAAAAGGGCAGCCTCGAGAATACTGGATAGTCATTGATTGGTATTTTTTCTTGTTGATAAGTGACCACAAAGGCACAGGAGTTTTCCTTATATCAGGCCGTTCTTCAGACGTGTAGCGATGTTTGGCACATCCCTTCTCTAAATCTTCCAAAAAGAGCGGCAGTAGATCTTCAGCTTCGTTAGATATCAGATGGTCTATATCATCATGACCAAATTCTTCGTACCCAACGGAGAAAACAGGGCCCCCGCCAACAGTCTTAGTCCCGAATTTCTTGCACCTTTCGACGACTTCCCTCGCCGAATTATCCTGCGCCACCATAGCGCTGATAAACACATAATCAGCCCACTTAAGGTCTTTATCTGTCAGGGTTGTGGTATTCAGGTCCACAAGTTTTTTCTCCCAGTCCTTGGGAAGCATGGCAGCTACAGTTAATAAGCCCAGAGGGGGAAAAGTTGCCTTTTTAAAAATGAATTTCAAAGCATGCCTGAAACTCCAGAAGGTATCTGGATAGCGGGGATAAACTAAGAGTATTTTCAACTTACGCTCCTTTTATGCTCTTTTTAACACAATTTGAACGATAATAACATAACACAAATTATTTTAATAGTGGCATATGCAAGCTAGTGGCAAAAATAAAAAGGATAGGACGACCCTGAAAGTCGTCCTGCCTGCTTAGTTTCTTGGTGTCGGGGGTCCGAAAACTTCTTTTCCACCTCAGCTGGTGGAATGCCGTTTTCATCCCAGCCACGCTTCTGATAGTACAGTGAAAGAAGCTTCTGGAAATCTTCTCGTCCGATCACCTTGCCCGCATTTGGACCCGTAAGGGGAGGATTAGCCCAAACCTTGTAGGGAAGCGTGTCATCTTTGCGGCTCATGCCGAGGCGGGCATTTATCAGCCTTGTCAGGTCGTATATGTCGTTCGAGAGTCCTAGAAGCTCCTCAAGGGACGTTTCATGTCCGGTCACATATTTGTAGAAGTTCGCATAGTGCCGCTCGCTCAGCCCAAGTTCAATCCAGGGCAACCGGCAAACACCAAGCATGTCAAACAACGGGCGCACTTTCTGGTGATATATCACGGCGTCAACCTTCTCGTCGTTAGTCCAGTTCTGACCCTCTTCCATTTCCTTGGCAATGGTCCAAGCCCGTGTGTGATGTGCTCCTATGTCTGAGGTAGCATAGGACAGACCCATAGAAATACTGGCGCGGCTGTCATAGGCCGACTGCTCAAGGCCCTTGACCTGGAGGATGATTTTGCCCATTTCGGGCCAGTTCTCGATAATACGGTGAGAGCCATCAGCAAGGATGTCACCGATGCCCTGCCGGTGAGCGATTTTTTGTATCAGTCCCAGGATGGAATCCTCATCTCCCCAGGCAATCTCCCTGCCATCGAGGTCGCTGAGCGACAAAATCCCCTTTTCGTAACCCTCTATCGTGGCCCCCACGATGCTGCCTGTGGAAATTGTATCTATACCCAGTTCATCGCACAGTCGGGTTGCAGAAAGTCCCAGCATAGCACAGGTTTCATATTCTGGTCCTTCAACCACCGTGCCCGTATATTTCCCGCTCTTAACGAGGCAAATATTGCCGCAACACATGGAACAGGAAAAGCATGCACTATCGCCTATCTTATAGCGATTTACCATTGTTGTGCCGTTAATCTGATCGTACCTGGCAAAAACGCTATTGGCGTAATCGATGACATTCATCAGGCCTTCTTGCTGCCACAGTTTGAAATACTTGTGTTCCTCCATATATTTGAAAGCTTGTTCAGCCTCCGCCACTAGCCCGGCCACATCATAGACGGGAAGATCCATGTGCCCCCGAACGACAATTGCCTTGAGGTTCTTGGCCCCCATGATTGCGCCCATCCCAGCCCTGCCGGCATTGCGACTCCAGTCGTGACCATGTTCTCGCCTCCCATGCCTATCGTAGCAACATGGACAGCATGGGTGCCCAGTCGCTCTTTAATCATTCCTTCGGCTTCCAGACAGCTTTTTCCTTTAAGTTCGGGCATGGGAAGGATTGTCGTTTCACCATTGTCGATGAAAAGAATAGATAGTTCCGGTGCCTTGCCGGTAATGGAGAGAATATCAGTTCCCGTTTGTCGGAGCTCGATACCGAAGCCACCACCCATGGAAGAATCACCGTAGAGCCCGGTAGCTGGTGAGATAGCGACAAAGGAGTTCTTCCCCGATGAGGGCAGGTAAACCCCGGTCAGAGGTCCCGGCGCGACAACCAGAAGATTCTCAGGGCCAAGGGGGTCTATCTCGAAATCATACTTCTTTAGATTGTCCCAGACCAACTTCGCGCCAAAGCCACGTCCCCCGACATACTTTTCAATGAAGGCGTCCGCAGTGGTTCGGCGCTCAGCAGTGCCTTTCGTAAGGTCTATGTGGAGGTGTTGCTTAAAATATCCGCTCTTTATGCTCATAGCTCTTCTTTTCCTACCTCGGCATAGCGGATGAC
>SMTZ1_10004763_pt1 | contig 13631 bp, 15 predicted proteins | sample DeeMarSWOR136_30_FD_25667 | JGI IMG/M metagenome (IMG submission 25667) | reverse complement strand
ATATATACCTTATGACTGCTTCCTTCCGGACCTGGTCCGTTCAACATACAAGTGGTCCTGGGAGACGAGGCTTCTCAGTCCAAGACTAGGGCCCGATCACAAAACCGAACCGCCCTCAGGCTGTGGTCCCACCATAAACCGGGTTTGTGGTAACAGAAGGCCGGTAGCCTTCCGACCAGAGGCCTCTTGCAAATAGTTTATACTTCTGATATTCTTAAATAGTTTTCATATTAATCAAAAAATTAAATTCTAGGAAAACAAAATACTTTTATGAAACAATTGGATTATTTTTTCAACCCAAAATCTGTTGCTATAATTGGGGCATCACACACCCCTGGGAAGATTGGTTATGCCACTTTAGCCAATTTTGTCGGTGCTGGTTTCAAGAGAAAGATATACCCTGTAAATCCCGATACAAGACCCATACTTGGTTTGAAGGTTTACAAATCTGTTTTAGACATACCAGACGATTTGGATTTGGTTGTTATTATAGTTCCAGCCGCGATCGTCCCGAACACCCTCAAAGAATGTGTCAAGAAAAAAATCGAAGCGATAATAATAATATCTGCTGGGTTCTCTGAGGTAGGTGAAGAAGGAAAAAAACTAGAGATAAAATGTAAAAAAATTATCGAAGGTGTTTCCACAAGAATACTCGGTCCTAATTGCATTGGTGTCTATGATCCCTATTCGAGCGTAGATACACTTTTCTTAGCGAGAGAAAGATGTGGTAGACCAGAACAAGGCAACATTTCATTTATTTCTCAATCTGGGGCAGTTGGTTCAACGATTCTAGATTGGTTGTCAGAACAAAACATAGGCATAAGTAAATTCGTTTCATATGGGAATGCCATGGACATAGACGACTGCGACCTTCTTGAATATCTTGGCGATGATGATAAGAGTGGTGTTATAACAGCTTATATCGAAGGTATAGAGGCTTCAGGACAAAAATTCATGCGGATAGCAAAAAAAGTAACGAAGAAAAAACCGATCATAATCCTAAAAGCTGGTAGAACTGAAACTGGTATGAAGGCTGTTTTTTCCCATACTGGCTCGATGGCCGGTTCTGGAAAAATATACTCTGCTGCATTCAAGCAGACTGGTATCATAGAAGCAGATTCATGGGAAGAACTCTTCGATTTTGCTAGAGCATTCTCTACCCAACCTTTACCAAGAGGAAACAGAATCGCGATAATTACTGATGGTGGTGGTTTTGGCGTTTTGGCGACTGATGAAGCAGACAAACAAGGAATCCAATTACCAGAACCATCTGAAAAATTGAAGAAAGAATTCAGGAAAGTTACGCCTTCCTATGCCAGTCTCCATAACCCGATAGATTTAACTGGGGATGCTGATGCGAATCGTTACAAAGTTGTTACAGAGGCTTGTCTAAGGAGCAATGAATATGATGGAGGTATTGCTATTACTCTCTTCCAAGTTCCGACTCTAGAGAAATCTGTCGTCGATGAGGTAATAAAATTGCATAAAAAATACAAAAAACCTTTACTGGCTTGTGCTGCGGGTGGGAAATTTACAGAAGAATTGAGTGAAAAATTGATGGCAGGAGGGGTTCCAGTTTACCCAACTCCTGAGAGAGCTGTTAAAGCTATGAAAGCGTTAGTTAAGTATAAACAATGGCGTGATAAAAAATAATCTTTTCTAAAATATAATTTCCTCGTTAGTAAAACTTTAATTTATTAGAACCCATGAACTATTATGCCAACTCACTATATTTTTGTTACTGGTGGGGTCCTTTCAGGCTTAGGTAAAGGTATAACCACATCCTCAATCGGAAAAGTCTTACAATCTAAAGGCTTTACTGTCACAGCCATAAAGATCGACCCGTACATAAACATAGATGCTGGAACGTTAAGACCAACAGAACATGGAGAAGTGTGGGTTACTGATGATGGTGGAGAAATAGACCAAGATCTAGGGCATTATGAAAGATTTCTAGATGTAGACATCTCAAAAGGGCACAACATAACGACTGGACAAGTATACCAAACAGTCGTCGAAAAAGAAAGAAAAGGAGAATACTTAGGTAAAACAGTAGAAGTTATCCCACATATACCAGACGAAATAAAGAGAAGAATAAAAAATGTAGCAAAAAAAACCAACTCCGATTTTGTATTAATCGAAATCGGTGGAACTGTAGGAGATTATCAGAATGTTCTTTTTTTAGAAGCAGCAAGAGAAATGAGATTAGAAGGTGAAAAAGTTCTTTTTGTTCATGTTGGTTATCTACCAGTTTTATCTTACTTGGGCGAGATGAAGACTAAGCCAATGCAGCATTCTGTTAAAGAGATTAGAACTATCGGGATTCAGCCAGACTTCATAATTTGCAGGTCTGACTATCCAGCAGATGAAGTTAGAAAGAATAAAATTGCACTCTTCTGTAACGTAAAAAAAGATGACATAATTTCCAACCCTAATGTGGAAAATGTCTATGAATTACCTCTAATATTCGAAGAACAAAAACTTGGGAAAAAAATCCTGAAAAAACTAGACATTGAAGCGAAAAAATCTGATTTAAAATCATGGTCAAAATTTATTGGGAATACTAAGAACTTAAAAAAAATCGTTAAGATAGGAATCGTCGGCAAGTATTTCGATATCGGTAAGTACAAGTTACCTGATTCTTACGTATCAGTTATAGAAGCGATAAAACATGCAGCTTGGCACAATAATGTTAAACCAGAGATAGAGTGGATCGATAGCAAGATTTTTGAGAAGAATCCTAAAAAGGTATCGATGCTCAAGAAAATGGATGGTATAATAGTTCCTGGAGGTTTTGGAACATCTGGGGTCGAAGGTAAGATTGCTGCAATAAAGTATGTGAGAGAAAATAAAATTCCATATCTTGGTCTTTGTTACGGCATGCAACTAGCAGTAGTTGAATTTGCCAGAAATGTTTGTAATTTAGAAAAGGCAAACACGACCGAGAATGACCCTAAAACACCACACCCCGTTATCGACTTCATACCAGAACAAATAAAACTCATAAGAGAATCTAGGTATGGTGCTACGATGAGACTTGGTGCATACCCTGCTATATTGAAGAAAGGAAGTTTAATCAAAAAGTTGTACGGAAAGGATAAAATTTCAGAGAGACATAGACATAGATACGAAGTCAACCCAAAGTATATCGATATTTTAGAGAAGAATGGACTTGTTTTTTCTGGGCGCTCTCCCGACGGAGTTCTGATGGAATTCATGGAACTTTCAGGTCATCCATTTTTTGTTGGAACACAAGCTCATCCTTGTTTTAAATCAAGGCCGATGAAACCCTCTCCAATGTTCGATGGTTTAATTAAAGTTTGTATTAAAAAATTATAATCATGTTCGAACTTTATCTTCTGAGACCAAATGCTATTAAAGCTTTAGACGATCCTAATATCAAAAGAATCTTGCCAAGATACGTGAAAATGGTTAGCGATCAGGTCATAGCAAATTTTCAATTAGCCAAGAGGATTGACTTCAAGCAAACAAAAAAATCAAGTATCGATGATTTGTGGAAAGTTCACGCCAAATTAATGAAAAAATTTTATGAAACAAGGGAGCGAGTTGATAAAGGTAAATTGAAGTTAAAAAATTTAAAAAAACCATCTCTCCTAGACTTGAAGATCAAATTAACAGAAGAGATAATGAAGTCATGTGAACTGTGTGAAAGGAAGTGCCGTGTCAACCGAATGAAAGATGAGACAGGAGTTTGTCGAGTTGGAAAAGAATGTTTGATATCTTCTGAATTCATACATACGGGAGAGGAGAGTCACATCGCCCCTTCACACACAATTTTTTTCATGGGTTGCACTCTGCACTGTCAATTCTGTCAAAATTGGAGTATTAGCCAATGGTTTGAATCTGGTCATCAAATATCACCAAAAGAATTAGCGTTGAGAATAGAGAGAAGAAGAAAAGAAGGAGCGAGAAACGTTAATTGGGTAGGTGGAGAACCGACTCCTAGCCTACTCTGTATACTAAAAATTTTGAAACTTTGTGAGGTTAACATCCCAGTCATCTGGAACTCGAACTTCTACATGTCTGAAAAAACAATGAAGATTTTAGATGGAATCGTTGATATGCATTTATCAGATTTCAAGTATGGAAATAACGACTGTGGGTTGAGATTGTCAAAAGTTAAGAATTATTTTGATATGTGTTCCAGGAACCATTCAATAGCTGCTAAAAACACTGAGATCACGATTCGTCACTTAGTTTTACCAAACCACATCAATTGTTGCACAAAACCAGTCTTAGAGTGGATATCAAAAAACATCAAAAATAAGTGTATCGTTAATATCATGGACCAGTACAGACCTGAGTATCTAGCTAAGGATTACCCCGACATCAACAGAAGGATAAAAAAAGAGGAATTTGATGTTGCTGTTAATATTGCTAAAGAGCTGAATATAAACTACATAATATAAAAATTCCTTTTGTTCGAAGTTCAACAGTTTACGTGTTTTATCAAACCTGCGACATCAGGTCTTCCAGTGCAGTAACCATACTTTCATACTTATCTTTGAGGCTATCGTAATCACTCTTTAGATCCTCATATTTTGATTCCCACTCGCCAATACCACTCTCGATATTAACTATTTCGTTGACCAACTCCTCTTTTTCATCGTTACAAGTCTCAAGATTTGTTTCTACAGTTAGTTTCTCATTCTGACAGATTTGATAATAGCCTTTGAACGACTCCAAGTCACTCTTAGTACTCTCCAGATCAGATGAACATGAAGATACGCTGTTATTACATGCCTTTAACTGCTTTTCTAGTATCGATATTTTAGCATCATATTCAGTGATTTTTGTTGTATAAGATGCAAATCCTGTGTATGCAGTAGCAACTCCAATGATGACAATAGCAAGTATGACAAAAAACCATTTGTTTTGCCTTAAGTTTTTCACTCTTTCTACGAGTTTCTCTTTCAATCCACCAAAGTCAACCTTGAACCTTCTACTCTCTCCGTACGGTTCATACATGATATCTAAATCTTTTTTGGTTAAGGAATCTTAAATAACTTAATCCTTCAAAGCCCTTTTAAACTCTTTTTCTAAATCTTTCAGTTTTACCTGTAATCTCTTCACAGCTCTCTCTATCGCAACTCTAGGACTTGACTTTCCTTTCATTTTAACGTATATCTTAGGTTCGGCCATGTAAGGATGTTCTTTTATATAAGCAGCCTCATCAACGTTTTTATCATTCCACAGTTCTTCTTTTAGTAAATTTGCGAACCCGACACTCCCCCCCTTTAATTCGATCTCGATTATGTTCTTACCTTCTTTTATTTTTATCAATTCCATGGTTACACCTTTGAAATTATGAACAAATCAACCTCATACCTAACATAAGGTTTTTTATGGAACTTAAACATATAGGGTATTCGGAACTTAAATGTTATAATCTTTTCTACTTTGCCACCATTCTTTTTTATAAATTTCGTTAAGAACTCTCTTGACTTTTCATAATGTCTGTGCAAAGAGTATATTTTTTTTCCACATTCTAAAGCCTTCTTAAGAAAAATTCTGTCTGCGTGTAATTTTTGGATACCAAACGGTGGATTTTGGATCACAGTGTCAACTTTATCTTTAAAATCCGATACGTCTTGACAAACGAATTTTACTTTTCTACAGATTTTCATCCTTGTTATCCTTTCTGCAATTTTTAAGTTATCTCTTGCTATTTTCAGAACGTTTTTATCTGAATCGACTCCAATTACTTTCTTGGCACCTATCAAAACCGAACCTATTGTTAATCTTCCAACCCCACAGCCCAAATCCAGAATACTTTTATTTTTTATATCCCCAGATATATGGCCGATATTGATTATTTGTGCAGCCAATTCTCCAGGTATAGTATACTGTTCCAATTCAACTTTAGGGCTCGGGTTTTCTTTTAATTGAGATAGTATTATTTCAAGTTGTTTTTGGTTCATAAGATTACCGGGTACAAATTAAATAGGCGGAACTATAATATTAATTATGCCATTCGCGGTTACTCATATACTGGTTCCTATGATTTTAGTTGATCTTGCTAGAGACCATCTTTTTAAGATAAAAAAACAATTTCTTCCCAATAAGTATGTTTTGTTGGCTGGCTTGTTCGGGGCGATGCCAGACATAGATATGATACCTTTTTTGTTTGGTATGCCAAATTTACATGGAACTATCACCCATTCGGTTGTTTTCCCAGTTGCATTTTTTACCTGTTTTTTAATCTCTTATCTCTTGAAGAAGGAAAGGACTTATAAGATTTTTTTGATGCTATCCATCGGTTTTTCTGCTCACATTATTTTGGATGGTACATTTTCCGATCACATAGCACTATTTTTCCCATTCAATTTCAATCGATATGGTTTGAATTTAATTGGTCCTTTAGGAAATTGGTTTGATTTATATGCTGCAATGGATGCTGTATTGTTATTTCTTTGGTTTATCCACGAAGGATTAGAACGCAAGATATCAGATTATTTTTGATTGATTATTCGCTCCTTTAATCAAAATAAATATTAAAAAATCATATTTTAATTCAGTATGGACAAATTTTTCATAATACTCATCTTGATAATGTTAATTTTTATGTTATCGATATTTCTATTCGTCTACTTTACTTCGATAGGTGTTGAGAAAGATGTTAATAACATAAAAACAGAACTTGAAAAAGCACAGGCTCCGATTTATACACCAATGGGTATTTTTACTGCTCTCATGAAATTCTTTTTATCATTATTTTCATAACATCAGTTCGTCATCTAATCTTGGGCAAGCAAGATTGACTAAAACATCGAATTTTAAACCTTCAATTTTTTCTTCCTTGAAATTATCGAATGCAAGAATGCTTACTTCCTTGCCTTTATTTTCTAGTTCTTTTTTCAATTTTCTCACCTCGTTCATCCTTTCCTGTCCTTTTTTCCAACAAACGATTATCCCAACTTTTATTGCATCTTCCAATTTCGAGTCATACCAGGCCCTTTTTCTCAACCATTTTTTTCTTTCCGTTTCCAGTGAGTACAACTTCTTTTTCTCAAAGTCTAAACTAAAAACTGGTTTTTTGGTGTTAACAGCAACTCCAATAGGATGAAATTTACCAGCACCAACATAGAGGAAACAGTCTATTTTATCTTCTATCTTTTTCGCTGCATCAACATTACAACCCAGTATTTGACCAGGATATTTTAATGATTTATGGATGTAAACTTCTTTTCCCACATCTTTCAGATAGTCTTTTACTTTCTCTGTAGCCTTAACGAATTGAACGCTGGTTATAAGTCCTATTCTTTTAAACTGTTTTAACTTCCTTATCTCTTTCTTCAAAATCGGTATCGGATCTACAGTATAGAAGTATTCCCAATATATTACCGGAATCTTAGATTTTATTTTTAGATCAGAATGACCTATGTGTAAAATTACATCGCAACCCAGTCTTTCAGCTTCAATATCTCTGATGTCACATGCTCCGTAACAAGGTTCGCAGCATATCATAGCCTCAAAACCGTTATCTTCTATTTTTTTGGCTATACTTTGTATCCTAAGTTTCAAACCCTCTGGATACTGAATAAAAACCCTCTTAACTCTTTTTCTCTTCAATTTTTTTAAGATATCCATAAGACCACTAAAATATCAAATCTAAGATGTATGGGAGCAACAATATCAAAATTAGAGTAACAACAAATATTAATATACTTCTTTTTCGGTTTTCAGACCAAGCTAGTCCAAAAACCGAACCCACTATTATCCCCATCATGTGGACAGGATAACCTATTTGCATATCTTCAGGTACAAAAAGGTTCATGGTCGTGGATAAAAAATACAATACTCCAGCAACGACGAAAGGTAAGGGTATAATAGAAGGGAATATGACTAACTTGCCTGGACAAACAAACATCCCCAAACCAACAAGAGCAGATATTGCGCCTGAAGCCCCAACACCGATCATATCTGGCGAATATAAAAACGGTATTAGCATTACTAAATTCCCGATAATTCCTCCAAAGAAATAAACTAACAGATATTTCCCCCGACTTACTTTTTTTTCTAATGATGATCCAAGCAAAAACAATGCGACCATGTTAAAAAAGATATGTTCAAGACTGGCATGGACAAACATAGAAGTTACTATAGTATGAACTTTACCTTCCAGAAAAGAACTGGGTTTAAAGCCGAATTCGGTGACACTGTAATCTAAGCCAGGAATTAAACTCAAGAAAAAAATCACCACATTTATAATGACTAAAGTCACCGTTAGTCTCATAAACTAAAATTAAATCTTTTCTTTAATAAATTAGATTCAATGGTCTCTAAAAAAACCGAACGCAAGGGTTATTGGTTATTCAAAGGAAAAATGGTTAAAAAAGAATTAGAAACAGGTAAAAGGATACATTTCACTGTTAAGAGTAGATTAAAGAATCATTCTGTTATATTCGATAAAGTAAAGAATAAGTGGATTTGCGACTGTAGTTATTGGAGTCTAAAATTCCAACTCTGTAGTCACATTCACGCGTCACAACTATTTAAAAGAAATGAAGAGAATAGTAACAGGAGATAAAACATGGAATTAAGAGCACAACTGCACATGCACACAACTGAATCAAAAGGAACTAGAGTAAAGGTACACTCCAACATACACCCAAAAACTGCCATAGATATTATGAGGAAGAAAAATATACAAGTCGCAGCAATAACTGATCATGATAATACACGTGCATATCCAAAAATTAAGGATTACGCTGAAAAGAATGGGATAATACTTATCAATGGGATAGAGATTACTACCAAAGATGGTGAAATTATAGGGTTGAATGTCGAGCCTGGAATAGAAAAACAATTAAGCAGAAAAATGAGTGTTCATGAAGCTAAAGATGTTGTTTTGGATTACAATGGAGAGATTTTGATACCACATCCGTTTAGTATTATGGAGAATGGTATAGGAAGAAAAATTAAGGAAGTTAAAGGCATTGTTGAAGTTTTTAACCCAGGTAATATTTTTGGTTTTGAAGATAAGTTTGCAAGAATTGTTGCTAAAAAATTAAAACTGCCGATGATTGTCTGTTCAGATGCACATTATACAAAAATGATTGATCGAGGAATCACTGTAGTCGAGGCAGAGCCAGACATAAACTCTATTTTTAAATCGATCAAAAAAAGTAGAGTTAGGTTCGAAAATTGTGATTATATAACTTGGAGAGAAATAAAAGAATGGTCTTTCATAAGACTTTCCAGTTCATACGATGATATAATAAATAATCTGACAGATGGATGGAAAATTGATTCTATGTATATGAAATTAATGAATCTAAAGCTTATGAGATTCATCGAGAAAAAAACGCTCGATTTAGGTATTTCAAGACCAGATAGTAGAATATGGGATATGATATCATACATAATCTTCTTTATAACCAATCTGTACGCTTGGCATGCAAAAAAAGGATATGAACCCTTCGTTTTTTCACTATGATTAAAAAGTTATTATTCTAAAAATGAATTAATTTTTAGGATCATTATGGGTTCTATGAAAGAAATTGAACTGATATTGAAAAAAATAGATTTACTTAAACATAAAAAAATCGGTGAAACATTCGAAACACCCCCCGATCCAAAATTTGGAGATTTAGCTTCCAATGTTTGTTTTTCTTTATCTAGAAAATTGAAGAAACCACCTAAAGCTATTGCAGAAGAAATTGTTAAGAAAATTAAAATTCCAAAAGACTCTCTAATAGAAAAAGTAGAAGCTAAAGCAGGTTACATCAACATTTTCTTTAACTATTCAAAAATCGCCAAATTCTCTCTAAAAAAGATTTTAAAAGAAAAGAATTCTTACGGATCTTCTAATATAGGTAAGAAGAAAAAGATCATGATCGAGTTTGCTCATCCAAACACTCATAAAGGCTTTCACATCGGTCATTTGAGGAACATCTGTATTGGAGAATCTGTATCAAGAATTCTGGAATTTACTGGGCACAAAGTACTCAGAACTAATTATCAGGGGGATATAGGACCTCATGTAGCCAAATGTCTGTGGGGTTTCATAAACTTACATAAATTCAAAGCACCGAAAGAGAATAGGGGCGATTGGTTAGGCCAAGTATATTCTGAAGCGGCTAGAAAGTTTAATGAAGACAAGAAAGTCAAACAAGAAGTCATGAAAATAAACAAAAAACTGTATGAGAGAGATAAGGAATACTTGAAGTTATGGAAAATGACAAGGAAATGGAGTTTGGATGATTTTGATAAAATCTACGAAGAATTGGGAACTAAATTCGATAAACTCTATTTTGAAGCTGAAGTAGAAAAGAGAGCAATAGAGATTTCTAAAGAACTCTTAAAAAAAGGAATAGCGAAATCTAGTGAAGGCGCGATAATAATAGATCTTTCAAAATACGATTTAGGAATTTACGTCTTATTAACGAAAGAAGGAAACCCCCTGTACGAATCAAAGGACTTAGCTTTAGCAGAGCAACAATTTGGTGATTTTAAGATAGATAGATGTATTCATGTAGTTGGGGCAGAACAAAAATTCTATTTTCAACAATTATTCAGAGTTTTTGAGTTGATTGGTTCACCAGGAGCTGGGAAAAGTGATCACTTGGTATATGAATTGGTCACCTTAAAAAAAGGCAAGATGTCATCGAGACTCGGAACCATAATTCTTTATAATCAACTGAGGAATGAGATGCTGAAAATTACTCTGAAAGAAGTGGAGAAAAGAAATCCAAAGATGAGTAAAAAAGAAAAACTAGAATTGGCGAAGAAAATCGGTTTTGGAGCATTAAAATATGGTATGTTAAGATTAAGTCCTGATAAACTCTTGATTTTTGATATGGATGAGGCATTACAATTGGAAGGTAATACCGGTTCCTATTTACAGTATGCTCATACCAGATGTAATGGAATACTAAAAAAAGCTAAAGATTGGAGAAAGAATTTTGATAATAAGAGTCTTTTGAAAGAAGAGAAGAAAATTATCAAGAAGCTTATTGAATTTTCTGATGTAGTCGAAAAGGCTCTAAGAGATTTTAGGCCACATTATATCTGTAATTACGCTTATGAATTAGCCAACATCTTCAGTGAGTTTTATCATGTTTGTCCAGTCTTGAAAGCCGAGACAAAAAAAATGAGAGATTTTAGATTAACTTTGGTAAAAGCAACGAAAATCACGTTAAAGAACAGTTTGAATTTACTAGGCATCGGAACCCCTGAAATAATGTGAATTAACTATTACAATAAAGCTTATAATATTATCATCCTAATTAAAATACCTATGAAGTTTTTGGTTGAAGATACTAAAAAAGGACAAAGAGCATTCGAAACTCATCTCGTGAAAAATCCTAGATTGTTTTCTATTCTTGGAAATGAATTAGCTTTAAAAATTATCAAAGAATTAGGTAAACATCCTTCTTGTCCTATGGATGTGGCAAGGAACTTGGGGGTCCATGAACAAAAAGTTTATTATCATATAAGAAACTTGGAAAAGTTAGGGCTGATAAAGGTCATCGATAAAGAAGAAAGAGTCGGTGCTATAGCGAAGATATACTCTCCAACATCATCTGTAGTTTCCTTCAAACTCTTTGATGGAGAGCACATAAACGATATCAAGACAAGAGCAGCAGAATTAAAATTTCTGAAACCATTCATACAAGATGGTGAACTAAATTCGATAATAGTAGTTGGTAGTCCTGATCCACACGGTAAATATAAAGCTCCTGCATCTGATGGATATTGTGCAATAGACCTTGGCATGTTTCTTGGTCAGTTTATAACAGATTCTGGAGCACCTTATTATAAATTAGACACACAAGTCAGGAAAGAGGATTTAAAAAATAACATGATCATAATTGGCGGACCTAAGACTAACATCATAGCAGATAAAATCAACAAACAATTACCGATCTATTTCGATTACTCTGATGAATATTTGGAATGGAACATAGTTTCAAGTCTTTCAAAAACTGTTTACAGGGAATCTAGAATTGGTTTTTTAGCACGTATACAAAATCCGTTCTCGGATGGAAAAGAAATAATTATTTTCTCTGGAAAAGGTTTTAAAGGAACTAGAGCAGCCGTACTAGCATTTATCAAACACTTGAAAAAAATCATGAAAGGAAATTCTGTTAAACCTGATACTATTGCAAAAGTTGTTCAAGGAATCGACATAGACTCTGATGGAATTATAGATGAAGTCGAGTTTTTGGAATAGAAAATTACAGACCAAGAAACGCTTTCTTCACATGATCACTAACCAAAAGTTTTTTTCCTGTTCCTTCAAGTGTGATTTTACCCGTTTCCAACACGTATGCTCTGTTAGCAATCTCGAGCGCATGGCGAACATTCTGTTCAACTAAAAGAATCGTTACACCTTCCTCATTAACCTTCTTCACTATATCAAATACTTGTAACACTAATTTTGGTGCGAGTCCAAGAGACGGCTCATCCAACATCAACAGTTTTGGTCTAGACATCAAGCCACGCCCAACAGCTAGCATCTGTCTCTCTCCACCACTCAGAGTCCCAGCAAGTTGACTCTTCCTCTCCTTAAGAATTGGAAAGAGTTGATAAACCCATTCTATCGTTTCATTCTTTTTTTCTCTAGCTCTAGATGTGTAAGATCCAACCTCAAGGTTTTCCAGTACAGTCATGTATGGGAATAGATGTCTGCCTTCCGGGATTTGAGCGATACCCAAATTAACGATCTTGTGTGCAGGATCTTTCTCGATTCTTTTACCGGAAAAGTTGATAATGCCAGATTTAGGATGGAGTAACCCTGATATCGTCTTAAGTATAGTCGTCTTCCCAGCCCCGTTTGAACCAACAATAACCACGACCTCACCTTTTTCTATTTTGAACGATACGTCCCAAAGGGCTTGCAAATCTCCATAAAAAACGTTGATCTTATTTACTTCAAACATTTTAATCACTAGAACAGATATTTTTCTCCTAGGTAAGCATCTATAACTTCCTTGTTTTTAGCTATCTCTTTTGGAGTCCCGTCTGCGATCTTTTCGCCGTGATGTAGAACTATTATCCTCTCAACAACTCCCATAACAGCTTTCATTACGTGTTCGACCCAGAAGACTGTGATTCCAAGTTCATCCCGGATTTTCTTTATCAGTTTCATGGCTTGAGAGGTTTCAGTTGGGTTCAAACCGGCGACGACCTCATCGAGTAGTATGAGTTTAGGTTCAGTCGCTAAAGCCCTGGCTATCTCGAGCATCTTCCTATCGGCGAGTGTGAGACTTCTGGCTAGGATATCTTTTTTTCCCGACAATCCAACGAATTCAAGGAAGCGTACAGCTTCATTTCTTGCATTATCCATACTAATGGATTTGCCTTTGCCGAAGAAAACACCAACCATGACATTTTCAATCGCAGTTATGTTAAGGAATGGTTTCATGATCTGGAAGGTTCTGCCTATGCCTAGATTACAGATTCTATGTGGTTTGAACTTGGTGATGTCGATATTGAGGAACTTTATCGCCCCGGATGTTGGTCGGTATATTCCACTTATGACATTAAACAGAGTAGTTTTCCCAGCTCCGTTAGGACCTATCAACCCAACGATCTCTTTCTCCTTGATGAAGAAGTCTACATCCTTAACAGCAGCCAACCCACCAAAATATTTCGATACCTTC
>SMTZ1_10004761_pt1 | contig 13632 bp, 13 predicted proteins | sample DeeMarSWOR136_30_FD_25667 | JGI IMG/M metagenome (IMG submission 25667) | reverse complement strand
GCTCACCCTTTCTCACCACAGATAAGAATTCGTCTCGACTTTTTATGCTCTTGATAGTGCCCACCCGCTTTCCCTCAGATGTCATCACCTTGTACTTGGGCTTCAACGTTCCCAACAAAACCTCTACACCTACGATTGCAGGTTTAGCTGTCCTGAATATGTACTCGGGGAGAACCTGAATCTTGCACGGAAATGGTAATTCCTCCCGTTTACGGGTGAGTTCTCGAAGTTTTTCTGCTTCCACCCACTCAGTATAGCTTTCAGTCAACCTGTATATGACATCATCTTCGAATAGTATGACAGAATTATCCTCTGCCACTCTCTGGGCTCCTTCTGTCACCTTGGTGTTAAAGGCAAAAACTACTCCTAAAAAGGGATCTTCCTTTTTCACAGAGAGAGCTTCCATCACATCTGTTTTTGTCACCTCTCCCACATCTGCTTTCTTGATTTTGACCAGGTCTTTTAACTCTGATACTAAAGCTTCCAAAGTCCCCAGCGTATCTGCTCTCAAGATCACTCCTAAAGCTTCTTTTTCAATGCGAATCTGCTGTATTTCTTCAGAAATTTTCTCTTCGTTTTCGGGAGTATCTATGTACACTGGAGCTCCTGCTAATGCTTTTTCCAGGTTGGGAGCAGAAATTTTGATTCCACACGCAGCAGATACTGTATCTAATGAATCAAATCGGTAGCGGGGATCCCGTATTTCATCCAATGGTTTGGGTTTCAAGAGTGCTCTCACCCTGGTGGAGATGATACCATCCAATCCTCCCAAGAGAATGGAATCACCTTTGTTTAATGTCCCATCATACAAAATGACATCTATAGTGGTACCCAGCCCTGTTTCTTCTTTCACTTCCAGTATGGTCCCTTTTGCTTCCTCTTTCAAGTGCAGAGCGAGCTTTTCTTCTAAAAACCTCTGGGATAGCCCAGCAATCAACATCAAAACTTCTGAAACGCCCAATCCATTCTTGGCAGATACAGGAATAATGGCCACCTGTTTTCTGAAATCCCTAATTCTATCGAACCGATCTGCCTCAAATCCATTCTTGGACAGATCACCAATTAATTCCCACATTTTTTCTTCCAGCAATTGAAAAGCCCGTTCTGTCTGTTCTTTTTCAGAATCACTGAAAGAGATATCCTTCCCTTTCCAGCCCAGTCTATCGATCTTGTTGGCTGCTACAATAAAAGGCGTTTTGAATCGTTTCAAAATGGATATGGACTCTAGAGTCTGGGGCTGGAATCCGTCGTTAATATCTATGATTAAGACTGCTAAATCTGCAAGAGAACCCCCTCTGGTGCGCAAATTGACAAATGCTCTGTGGCCGGGAGTGTCAATGAAGAGCAATCCTGGGATTTCGATCTCCCACTGGGCGAGTAAGTCCCCACAGATGGATTTTACCACCTCTATGGGTACTTCTGTAGCCCCAATGTGCTGGGTAATCCCTCCTGATTCTCTTGAAGCTACCACACTCTTCCTAATATAGTCTAGCATGGTCGTTTTCCCGTGGTCTACATGACCAAGTACTGAGATAATAGGTTGTCGTATCATACTACTCAAACATGATTTTTGTATCTGCTCTCTGGTAGTCGAAGAGTTCTTCTTCTGAAAACCACAACGTAATCTCGTGCTGTGCTTCTTCAGGATCTCCTGAAGCGTGAACAATATTTCGGATAGGGCGGTGCTTTACATTGGCCAAATCAGGTGAATCGCAGGTGAAATCACCCCGTATAGTCCCTGGGTTAGCCTTTATAGGTAACGTGTTACCTACCAGCCGTCTCACATTCTGGATAGCATGGTTTCCTTCCCACACCATGCACACCACTGGAGAAGAAGAGATAAAATCGATGAGCCATCCCTTGACGATTTTCCCGATTTCTAAGGCTGAATCTGTTTTTAAATGCTCTTTAGGATCTAACCCAAATTCTCTGTACGAGTTCAGCGTTTTCTCACCCACAGTTTGAAACCACTTGTCTGTGGACGGGTAGTGCTTTTCTACCATCTCTCTTGTGGGATGAACCATTTTCAGCCCTATCAATTTCAACCCAGCTCTTTCAAACCGAGCAATAACCTGGCCCACCAGTCCACGCTTCATCCCGTCTGGCTTTACCATGACAAAGGTTCTCTCCATAGTATCCCTCTATTCTGGTTGTGCCCACTTGAACTTGCGCGGTTTTCTCCTCAACTTCACCATGTACTTCTCACATTTACCTGAACAGAAGTACAGGACTGAGCCATCTTTTTTCACATACATTTTTCCTGTTCCCTTTTCGATCTCTTTCCCGCAGAAACTGCATTTCACCTTCTCACCTTCTCACTACCGGGGCACCTTGATTTCCCTGGCTTCTCTCTCTGTTTCCATGAGCATCAAAATGTCTCCTTCCTTGACAGGTCCTTTAACATTTCGGGTGCGCACTCCGCCCTTGTCAGGTCCTTCCATTATCTTGCACTTGACCTGAAAGATGTCACCTGTGGCCCCGGTGCGTGTTCTCACTTCCACAATTTCTGCAGGAGTTCCAAGCCTTTCTTCCATAGTATCACGATCTCAATTCTTTGATCCTGTTGATTAGAGCTTTTGCCTCTTTTTTAGCTTTTCCCTCCTGGACGATAGCACTGGAAGCAGTTCCCACATCAAGACCGCATGCAGCACCTAATTCTCCCTTTTTGGGAACGTACACAAAAGGTACTTTCCTTTCATCACATAAATAGGGGATATGTGCTACGATCTCTTCAGGAGTGACATCTTCAGCAATGAGCACCAGCTTGGCTACTCCTCGTTCTATCGCTTTGGTAGTCTCATTAGTGCCTTTCGTGATCTTGCCAGTGTCACGTGCTAATTCCAGTGTCTCGTATGCTTTTTCTGCTATTTCCTTTGGTACCTGAAACTTAACATAAGCGGGCATTTGAATCACCTCATCCTTCATGAACAAGTTTTAAACTTGCTTCTGTCAGTAGTGAGAAGAGCAAATTATGCCTTATAAATCTTTTGCAAACAGAGGGTATCAACTGAATAATTGTTGCAGTACAAAACAAAGAGCAAAAGGAGGAATCCTTTCGTCAGTTTGAAGAACATAATACTCTTTCAAGAGCAGACCTTACATCGATTTTTATGTAGTAATTCCATAGGTAAGCTCAGATAGTAAAGGCACTTCGTCTTTCCATTCAGGATCACCAGACACCAGTACTACTGCCCAAACAAAGATCACGCATTTTCATTTTCGTTCTCATTTTCGTTCTCATTCTCACCAAATCCAGATTCAGACCGGGCTCCAGTACTCACTTCTACCTCCACTTCTTCGTGTTCTACTTTTGGTACTGGGACCTTTTCCACAATATCGTTGAGAACACTCTGTTCTGTCACTTTTGTGTACCAGACTTCTGGTTTTAAAATGATCCTGTGAGACAGCGCTGGCAAGACCATTTCCTTTACATCATCTGGTATGACAAAGTCCCTTCCAAAGTAGGCAGCCCGGGCGCGTGCCAGCTTGAACAGGGCCAGAGATCCCCTGGGAGAAGCACCCACTTCAATGGATGCACTTATCCTGGTAGTGTACACAATTTGTACAATGTACTTTTCAATATCCTCATGGATGTATATGTCCTCACATGCTCTCTGCATCTCTGTAATCTCTTCAGCATCAACCATCTTGTCCAGGAAGAAATCATCAGTTTTTCTCTCCTTTCTCCTGTCTAAAATTTCTTTTTCATCTCTTTGAGAAGGGTAACCCACCTGGAGCTTGATCAAGAATCGATCTAATTGCGCTTCCGGTAACGGGTAGGTCCCTTCGTATTCTATAGGGTTCTGGGTGGCCATGACAATGAAAGGTTCTTCCAAAGAATAGGTATCGCCCTCTAAAGTGACCTGCTTTTCCTGCATAGCCTCCAGTAAGGCTGCCTGTGTCTTGGGCGGGGCCCTGTTGATCTCATCAGTTAATAAGATATTGGTGAATACGGGACCTTTTCTTAGGTTAAAGGTCATTTCTTTTTGATTGAAAACGTAGGTACCGGTAATATCTGCTGGGAGTAAATCTGGAGTAAATTGGACTCGTTTGAAGGTTAACCCTAGTACCTGGGAAAAGCATCGGGCTATCATGGTTTTTGCCAGTCCAGGGTAGTCCTCGAAGAGTATGTGACCATTAGCGAGAACACCAAACATGATCTTTTCCAAAACATCACGCTTACCCACTATTACCTTCGAGATTTCATCTATGATTTTGATACAGTCGGAAGAGATGTCTTTCATGAGTTCACCTGCGTAGTAGCAGACGTGGAGCTTAAAACTCTTTTGCTCTCAAAGCTCTCAAAGCCTTCAGAGAAATCTTGCACATGATCATACACTACCTGTTACCTTCTGAAAGATTGGTGTATCCTCACAGAATCCCAGAGGGGTTTTGAGAATTGAGAGTTGCCAATTTCTGTGTGCTCACCCTGTCACCCCCTAATTGTCTATTCTTATTGAATCACAAGCTCATGAGAATTTTCCTATTACAGATGTAACTGAGAAAACGAAAAGACTGGACAACCCATTTGGAGCAAACTCTTTTAAGCTTTCACAGAGAGGTGGTACTATGTTTGCTTCCGTACATGTCTGTGGCATTTATCTCTGTGATGAAAAGACTACTGATTTTATCCCCTTTCAAAGTTCAGAGCAGTTCTTAGAGTTGAAAAGAGGAGAGAAGATTCCAGAGATTAATACTACTATACAAAAATATGGAGAGATCATTTTTGAACAAAAAGATATTGCTGACCTTTTTCAATCATCCTGTCAGTTTCCCAATCCAGCAGGGGAATTTTTGAGAAGTCACGCTTTTGAAATAGCAGAAGAGTATGGTATTAACCTGAAAGAACGACTGCACAAAGTAGCATTACTATTGACCAAGGAAGGTGTTAGAAAATCTTCTGAGAAAAAAGATAAGTTAATAGTAGAATGTGTTCGTGCTCTCGATGAGATTGATCAGACCTTGAATGTATTTTCAGAGCGATTGAGAGAGTGGTACTCATTGTACTACCCTGAACTGGATAAGAAAATTGGAGATAACTACCGTTATGCACAAGAGGTGTACCAGGGCACCCAGAAAAAAGGGTCAATGGGAGCAGATTTAGAACTCCAGGATGAAGGTGCACTCCGTGAGTTTGCACAGTGTATTGTGGATTTATTCTGTGAGAGAAAAAGGCTGGAAGAGTATATCACGTCTGAAACCCAGAGAATTGCACCTAATTTATCTTCGCTCTTGGGTGCTGTCTTATCTGCGAGACTCATGTCTTCTGCAGGTGGGTTAGAAGAATTAGCCCGTCTTCCTTCGTCTACTATACAGGTTCTGGGAGCAGAAAAAGCCTTGTTCAGACATTTGAGGACAGGAGCTAAACCTCCCAAGCATGGGCTGATCTTTCAGCATCCTCTAGTGAATCGAGCGCCCAAGAAATTGAGAGGGAAGATCTCAAGAAGTCTGGCAGCTAAAATAGCTATTCTGTCCAGGGTAGATTGCTACAGTTCTGAATTTGTAGCAGATGATATAGAAGAAAAGCTGCAAAAACGGGTGGCACGGGTGAGGGGGGAGTAATATGGAATCCCATAGTATATCTCCTGTAGTGTACCGGGAAGAGAACTGGTTGTACACCAGGAATTTGGTCCCTGGAGTGAAAGTGTATACTGAGAAATTGCACCAAGAAGAAGGTAGAGAATACAGGTCCTGGAACCCGTATAGATCGAAACTGGCAGCAGGAATCCTTAATGGGTTACAGTTGTTTCCTTTTTTAGAGAAGAGTCATGTTCTGTACCTGGGAGCAGCTTCTGGTACTACTGCTTCCCATCTTTCTGATGTATGTTGTGGTGGCGTGGTATACTGTGTGGAGTTTTCTCCCAGAACTGCCCGGGAGTTGGTCTACACGTGTGAAAAGAGGGAAAACATGGTACCCATATTAAAGGATGCATTAAAACCGGAAACGTATGCAGATGTAGTCACAGAGGTAGATGTTGTCTACCAGGATATTGCGCAGCCAAATCAGTCAGAGATTTTGAAGAGGAATTTCGTGTTTTTAAAGGAGAAGGGGTATGCTTTCATCTGTATTAAATCCAGGAGCATTGATGTTACAGCAGAACCCAAATCAATCTTTAAAAAAGAAGCAAAATTTCTGAAAACTTTTTTGCAGCTTGAAGAGAGAATTCCTCTAGAACCTTACGAGAAAGATCATGTCATGTTTGTGGGGAAAAAGGTGTATGAGTAGCCTCACCGAGGACATAAGTACTTGAGAACGAAACCTATAAAGTGAAAGTATAAATGAGAGCGGTGTAACTATGAGGATAGAGAACCTTCCAATGAGAGGAAAAGAATATGTAAGAGTAAAAGCGCATTACAAAAAGAAGCCAAGAAACGGATTGGTTGGTCATCTGATTGATTCACTCATAGGTGAGAAAAGAGTATTTATAAGAGGATATACCCGAAAAATAGGGAAAAGGGGAATTGACTGATCACTTTACCATGCTTTATACTGCCCGTTATTTTGGCTTCATGTTCAAGAATGAATACATGCACAAGTTTATATTCTGCCAGTATGTATGCTCATGAAAAGATATAAAAGCCCCATAATAACAACAAGTGCGGAGGAAACAAAAATGGATCAAGTCATCTCAAATGCAGGAAGAACTATTGTAGATATTTGTTCACGGCTGATGGCATCTGAAACTGCCACCATTGTGACAGATAGAGAGACCCTAGAGATTGGTGAAACTATTAGAGTATTTGCAGAGAAAATTGCCAAGAACGTGAATTTTCACATATTGGAAGACTATGCAGAAAGACCATTAACCTTTTTGCCTGAAGAAATAGAGAATGATATCAAAAAGAGTGATGTCACCTACTATGCAGCCCAATCAAAACCAGGAGAATTGAAAAGCTTCAGAGCACCTCTAGTGAAGCTGGCTATTACTTTTGGAAGAGAAATCCACATGCCTAACATTGAAGACAGGATTATGCGCTTAGGGATGCAAGCAGATTACTTTAAGATAGCCTCCCTGACCTATTTGATTGCAGGGATTGCAGTAAGATCTGAAAGAGCAAAAGTTACCACACCTGCAGGGACAGATTTAGAAGCTGAATTTTCACACAAGTTGAAATGGGTTCCTGATACAGGGTTACTCTGGCACAGGGGAATGTTCGGCAATCTACCAGCAGGAGAAGTTTATACGTGCCCAAAAAACGTCGAAGGAGTCATGGTAGTAGATGGGATACTGGGTGATTTCTTCAATCAGAAGTATGGAAATTTAGAGAAAACGCCTGTTACCATACCTGTTTCCAATTCAAGAGCAGATATTGATAATATTACCTGTGACAATCAGGAGCTGCTCAAAGAATTAAAGAAATACTTGAAACAGGATGAAAATGCTGACAGAGTGGGAGAATTTGCCTGTGGTACTAATATTTTTTTGAATGAGTTCATGGGCAACCTTTTACAGGATGAGAAATTTCCAGGGATGCATATAGCTTTTGGATACCCGTATCCGGATGATACTGGCGCTGACTGGGAATCTGGTGGGCATGTCGATGGCATGATGAAGAGATGTTCTGTCTGGTTTGATGATGCACAGATCATGGAAGATGGTAGATTCATAGAAAAGGAAATCATGAGTCTGAAATAGAAAAACCGAATAGTTCAGAGTCATCTAGTGTAATTGACAGACAGGTTGTCATAACTTGTGCAAAATTCTTTCAGTGTATGCCAAGCAATCAAATGCTTCGCCACTGTCAATACTTTTACAAACATAAACTTTATATATGTAAACTATATGGGGGTGCCATGGCTGATGAGATAGCAAACCCGGCACCTCTAGGGTTAGCTGGATTTGGATTAACCACGCTGGTGTTAAATATTGTCAACACAGGTTTGATACCAAGAGAATCCATAGGGATGGTCTTACCTTTGGGAATCTTCTACGGAGGGCTAGCACAGTTTGCTGCTGGCATGTGGGAGTTCAAGAAGGGAAACACCTTTGGAGCCACTGCTTTCGGATCTTTTGGTGCATTCTGGATGTCCTTTGCCACCATGGAAATATTGGTATACCAGGGAACACTTGATCCAGTGCCTCCGGGAGGAATAGCAGTCTTTCTGATTGCATGGGGTATCTTCACCGGATTCATGAGTGTTGGAACCTTTAAAATCAACCGCGCTCTCCAGGTGGTCTTTCTCACGCTAACACTGTTATTCTTCTTGCTGGCTATTGGTGTTTATTCACCTGCAGTGCACAGGATTGCAGGGGTAGAAGGCATCATCTGTGCTCTGAGTGCACTGTACGCCTGTGCTGCCATCGTGATCAACACCACGTGGAACCAGGAAGTCCTGCCCTTAGGTGAAGTGAAATAAATCTGTTTTCTTTTTTTATTTCAGATACGAATCAATCCCAGTTAGTCCAACGTCCAGCGATTCAATCCAAGACAAGCGAAAAACTTATATATGCGTGAATTCCTAGATGACTCAAGGTAGTACATGAAAATGTTGGACAGCATCTGGAGGGAGCATGTACATGGGTTGTGTATAGCTTCAATTTGGAAGAGCATACGTTTTGCACGTATAAACGGATTGAGTGAGATTTCACCCAGCAGATGGAAAAGAGGCGACATACTGATGGGCAACAGTCTGATGCACAGGTATGTCAGCACACAATTGGGGGATGCAACATGATTTCTAGAGCGTTTTCAGAGAAGGCAACCTTAGCTTCAAGGGGGGAGCTTCTAGAACATGCTTCTTTGTCAGTTCTACAGAGTGCTCGGGCAGGAATCTCAGAATTTGTGGACTGGACTAAGGGTAATGTGATAAAAACCCTTCTCCATCTATGATATAAACGGGAACCTTCTCTTTCTGGACTATACCGTCAATACCTTTTTATTTCCAGCATGGATAGAGAAATCATGAAAAGACTTGTACCCATAATAATCATGATCATTATGGGAGTAGGCTGTATTGATCAAATCCAAGAGAAACCAGAACTAAGAATCAATGCATCAGCTGATTGGCATACATCGGGACAAGCCGCTCTGGAGATCCAGGTAGAAAACACTGGAAAGACAGACTTTAATAATGTGGCAGTAACAGTAGAACTCCCCAATGGGTTCACCAGTGAAATTACAGAATACATTGTAGATCGAATTGAACCAGATGAAGAGCGTGTATTCCATTTTGACATACAAGCTCTTGAAGGAGCTGAAGATGAAGACGAGTACACCCTCGCCATACATATAGAGAGTGATGAACTCACAGTAGAACAGGAATTCACTTTTTTAGTACCTGAAGAAAAAGAACCAGAAAAAGATACAGAATCAGAAGAACCCCAAAAACCTGAATACAAGTACGAAAAGATCTTTGGAGCACAGTACGATCCTTCTGATATTTACAATACAGATGTTTCAATCCTCATACATCAACTAAAAGAAGCGGGAGTAAACACCTTGATTTTTCGTGCTTTCGATTACGAGTATGAACCTTTGTCAGACTGCGGAGTCTACTTTGAAACAGACCACGCACCCGTAAAAAAGGATTTGCTAAAAGAAGTGGTTGAAAAAGCTCACAAAGAAAACATCCACGTGTTCGCCTGGATGACCACTCTAGATTGTCCATGGATTCTGGCAGACCACCCTGAATGGGGCGTTGTCGCATACGATTGGGACCAAAACGAGTACGTGACCAATGCCAGCTGGTGGCTGAGAATATCCCCCTTCAACAAAGAACACTGGGAATACCTGAAAGAGTTGTACACTGATCTTGCACAGTACGACATTGAAGGGGTTGTGTTCCAAGATGATTTATACCTTGCAGATGATGAGGATTTCAGTTCTTTCGCACAAGAAGCTTACAAAAAAGAATTTGGGAAGCCTCTTTTGATTGAGAACTTATATGATGAGTATGATAATCCAACTCCAGAAGGGAAAAAGTGGATCGACTGGAAATGTGAAACCTTGATGAAAATGTGCAAAGAGATCATGGATTGTGTCCACACAGTTAAACCCGACTGCAAGTTCCTGATCGATTTATACTACGAGGGCGTGTACCAGCCTGAGAACTGCCGTCAATGGTATTCTCAAGATGCTGAATTAGCCATGCAATCGGGGTTTGACTACCTGTATGTGATGTCCTATCACCATTTTGTAGCAGGTGAACTGGGTCTCACCACAGAAGAAGCTATTGATCTGCTCGCAGAAATGACCACCACAGGAATGGACATGGTGGGTCCAGATAAGTTGATCATGAAAGTACAGGTGTATGACTGGTTCACAGATAACCCTGTAGAAGACTGGGAAATTGAAAGAGCATACACGGTCTTGGTTGGAGCAGGCTGTTTACACATCGCGTACACTCCGCACCACGATCAGGTGCCTTTTAAATTGATCAGAAGGTTTGCGCCCCACAATGAAAATTTCTGCTGTGTATGATTTTGGTCTTTGTTATATATAATACTTGTTACTTTAATGATGTGATAAAAATAATAGAGATATTATCCTTACCAGTACCACCCATTCTATTTCTTTTTAACCCAGAAACATCCGAGTAAAACCCCTACCAAAACCAGAAACACACCTACACCTGCCTCTTCTTCTGCTGCTTCGCCCTCTATCCATCCTCTGTGGGTCTCCAAATCCACATACACTTTACCCCTTCGGAATTCCCTCGTATAAATTCCTTCCTCAATAGTGTAATCCCCTAGAGGAGCTCCCAAGTACGGCATCTCCAGAACGTTAACCTTTTCAAAAAGATCTTCTGCATAGTAAAACCCAGAAAATCCAAAAACCCTGGATGCACAAAAACAGTACATGATACGCCTTCTATCCTCTATATCCCCGTAGTCCAACCCTAATATTTTAAAATTGTAGGTTTTGGCAAACGTAATAGCATTTGTTGGGTTCCAGTCATCAGAATACTGATCCAGGGTCATAGACCATGCTCCCTCAAGCAGTACATAATCTGCCTTGTACGGAATCTGCTCTAAATCACCTGCTCCAGCCCACTCCATTACTGTCCATAAATTGCTGACAATGACATCTCCTCCACAGTAGTGAACATGATCTATCAACTCCTGGACATCTTTTCCGAACTGGTTATCATACACGTGATCACCGAATTCAGGACCAATACAATCGAAGAAGATACCATCTGCATACCTCATGAAGGTTTCGATCTCTCTCTTTTTGAATCTGAGCCAGGATTCTCTGTCTGTTCTGGAGTAGTATTTACCACCTGCATCTCTTTCGCATCCTATATCTTCATACAGAAAAACCTGAGCTCCTGCATTCTTCATGTCCTGGATTAATATCAAAAAGGAAGGATCATCCAGGTTCTTGTATTCAGTTGCAGGGTTACCCGGGTACAAAATCATCAAATCAAATTCGTTCCAGTTTGTATTATGGATTTTCACATCAGCTTTCCCATAGTAGAGACCATATCTCAGGTAGAATTCCTGGCACGGTAACCTATATACGTGGAAACTGCTGAAAAGAATAACCAGAAGAGCGATACTACACATTTTCCTCATGAGTGAATACATTCTTTTGATTATATAAGGTTTACCAAAGCCACAATTGAAATTCAATCCGAAATTACTGATTTATTAGTCCACTTCTGGAATCATCCATGAACCACCTTGGTCAAGGATAGAACAAAGTACAAACTCCTCAGTACACCAGGTAAACCGTAAACTATAAATTCAAATCCAATCCTTTCAATCTATGAGAAAATCATTGTATGCTGGCATTTTTTTTACCACGCTCTCTCTGTTAATGCTGGAAATTTCACTCACCCGCATCTTCTCTGTTACCATGTGGTATCACTTCGCCTTTCTGGCAGTCTCTCTGGCAGTGTTCGGCATTGGAACAGGCGGGTTAGCTGTCTATGTATTCCCTTCACGATTCTCTGTGAAAACCCTGCACTACTACTCTTTTCTTGGCTGTGCATCCTTATTTTTTGTTCTCATTACATCCATGTATGTCGGCCTTCCTCTTGATGTAACCTATGAATCACTTCCCATCCTCTTTTTGACCTATGTAATCTGCTCCCTCCCCTTTTTCTTTGGTGGGCTATGCATATCATTAATTTTACTTCAAAAATCAAAAAATGTCAGTTCTATCTACTTTTCAGATCTTTTAGGAAGTGGTACAGGCTGTTTTCTCATCATCCCTGTATTAAACATAGCAGGCGGTCCACCAGCTCTCTTAGTCGTTGCGCTCTGCATGCTCACAGCTACCGCTTTCTTCAGTGTCTCTCACAAAAAATTCCTCTTAACTATCTTTATACTCTCACTCCTTGTTACAGGACTCCTCATCTCCAATGAGAAAACCCCTTTCCTCGATATTCAGAAGGCAAAAGGATTTTCTCAAAAGCACATTACAACATCAGAGTGGAATTCTCTCTCCAGAGTGGCAGTGTTCGAATTAGGAGCCCCTTTTTACGGGTGGGCTTTAAGCCAAACCTGGACAGACCCTGTAGTGGATAATCTGGGGATGGATATTGATGCGAATGCATTCTCTCCCATCGTTAAATTCTCAGATTCCAGAAAAGAAAGTTTACTGTATGATGTGACAGCTCTTCCCTTTCACATAAAAACGGGGGATGTCCTCATCATAGGCTCAGGAGGCGGGAGAGACATTGTGACTGCGCTCTTTTTTGATAACACGATAACAGCTGTAGAAATCAATCCATTAATCATTGACCTGGTAAATAATGAATACAGAGACTACTCAGGCTCCATCTATGACAAAATTTCTGTACATGTTGGTGAAGGGAGAAGCTTTCTGGAGCACTCATCCTGCCAATATGATCTCATCCAGATGTCTTTAGTAGATACCTGGGCAGCATCTGCTTCAGGAGCTTATTCTCTCTCAGAAACCTATTTGTATACAACAGAAGCTTTTACAGCATACGTAACCCATTTAACCTCTGACGGTATCCTTTCTGTTTCACGGTGGATATTTGAAACACCACAACAGACCCTCAGATTACTATCTTTAGCGAGGGAATCTCTAAAAAGAGAAGGGATTACAGATGCTTCTTCTCATATTGTTGTGGTAAAAAACGGGAGAGTAGCCACTTTTCTGTTGAAGAAAAGTCCTTTTACAAAATCAGAAATTGAAGAAATTGAAGAAATTTGTAATAAGATGCAGTTTGAAATTGTGTACACCTTTTATCACCAGAACGATCCAGTCTTTACTGAGTTGGCCACCACAGAAAATGTTCAAGAATTCTTTAAAAAGTATCCTTTAGATGTTTCACCTCCCACAGATGACAATCCTTTCTTCTTTTATACAGTAAAATTTTCAGACCTTCCCCAGCTGCTCTCTCTCAATTTGGAGAGTGAATCTTTGAAGAATAATCTGGCTTTGCTGTGGTTGGTCCGGCTGGCTTTAATTTCACTCGTTTTAGTGATTTTCTTTTTTTTGGTCCCAGTTCTCTTTTTTGCCAAAGAAAACCTTGACAAAAACCTAGGGGTATACTTTGCTCTCTTAGGGTTAGGGTTCATGTTTGTTGAGATTCCGCTGATGCAGAAATTCGTGTTAATCCTGGGTCATCCTGCCTATGCTGTGTCTGTAGTGTTATTTTCCTTACTGGTTTCAGGTGGAATAGGAAGTTACCTCACTGGCAGACTCTCTTTC
>SMTZ1_10016709_pt1 | contig 13633 bp, 10 predicted proteins | sample DeeMarSWOR136_30_FD_25667 | JGI IMG/M metagenome (IMG submission 25667) | reverse complement strand
CTTCAAAATCATTACCAATAATAGTACAAACTTCGGGAATGCCTCCTAAAGATTGTATAAATTGTAATACTAATCCAATTGCTCCTATGTAAATGTTATTGTTTTCTATTTTCACATTTGGGACAGGAGCATCAGGAGATATTTTATCAGTATAACCAAATATATACTTGTCTATTAAAGTATCTCCGATAACTAATACTTTTCTTTTATTCCATTTGGAAATCTCATCAATAAGAGCCATGTTTTTAATTATTCTTTTAATTGATGTTGTAATTTTTCCCAATCTTTTAAAAATGAGTCTAATCCTTGATCAGTGTTTGGATGTCTGAACATTTTTTCAAGTACAGAAAAAGGAATTGTAGCAATATGTGCTCCTATTTTAGCAGCTTCAATAACATGTCTAGTATTCCTCACAGAAGCTACAATTAATTCAGATTTAAAGTCATATGCATTTAAAATATCCATGGTTTCACAAAGAAAGTCAATTTCATTCTGTCCATTATCCATTAATCTTCCTATAAAAGGGCTTATATATGAAGCTCCAGCTTTAGCAGCAATTAATACTTGATTCTGCGAAAAAACAAGAGTAACATTGGTTTTTATTCCTTCAGATTCAAGAATTTTAACCGCCTTAATACCATTTTGCGTAAAAGGAATCTTAATTATGATATTTGGTGCAATTTTAACCAATTCACGCGCTTCTTTAACCATTTCTTCTGTTGTTAATCCTATAACTTCTCCGCTTACTGGTCCATCAATAATTTTACAGATTTTTTTCAATTGTTCTATTGGATCTGCACCTTCTTTCGCTAAAAGGGTAGGGTTAGTAGTCACTCCATCAATTATTCCAAGTTCTTGCATTTCTTTAATTTGTTCTAAATTAGCGGTGTCTATAAAAAACTTCATGTTTCTTCACGATTAATTTTGATGATTATAATAATTCTTCGTATTATATATTTATAGCAAATTCTTTTAAGTTTTTAAATATCATGTCCGGTTTTATAGAACTAATATTTTTTTGTTCTTCTTTACCATAACCAGTCAAAACTAAAACTGTTTTACATTTTGCTGCTATCCCTGTTTGAATATCCTTTAATGTGTCTCCAATCATAAATGAATTATTTAAATCAATATTATACTTTGATTTAGCGTTAAAAATCATCCCAGGGTTTGGTTTTCTACAATCACATGGACCACTAAAGTCAGGATGGTGAGGACAATAAAAAATATCATCTAATTCAACCCCATCTTGCTTTAATCTTTTATTCATTTTATTATGAATTGACTTGAGGGTCTCATCGGTAAAAAGACCTCGGGCAATACCCGCTTGATTAGTAATTATAATAAGTAAAAAGCCTTTTTGTTTAAGGATTTTTAATGCTTCAATAGATCCTTCTATAAATTCAAAATTATTTGGATCTGAGAGATGATTGACCTCTTTATTAATCACACCATCTCGATCTAAAAAAATTGCCTTTCTTTTTTCACTCATTTTCATCAGAAAATTTGAGTAATTTAATAATTTTATTTGGATCCTTAGCTTTTAAAATGGTGCTTGAGCTTGTTATGATATCTGTATTCTTTAATAATTTTGCATTCGTTAAATTAATTCCACCATCAATATCAATCAGAAAATAATACTTACTTTTATAATGAGCTAATCTATTTACCTTCTCTACAGAACTTATCAGAAATTTCTGACCAGACCAACCAGGATTAACACTCATTACTAAGATAAGATCAATTTTATTAAAATAGGGTTTAATTTCATCTACATCTGTTTTTGGGTTTATAGCAAGACCAACTTTTTTATTGTAGTTTTTTACTTTTTTTATTATAACGTTCTTCTCATTATTAGTTTCAAAATGAAATAAGAATATATCAATATAGTTAATGATTTTTTCTATATAATCAAAAGGGTTAATTACCATTAAATGGGCAATTATAGGAACATCATAAGTTTGTTTTACTTTTTGAAAAACTTCTATATTTTTACATTCATTATTTACAAAAAGTCCATCCATGAAATCTACATGAATGTAATCGAAACCTTCTATTCCCTTTAAAATATCCTTTGTAAAATTTTCTATAGCGTGAATTGAGACTGCGATTTTTTTCATATTTTATTGATTATTTAAAAAGTTCTTTTTCTACTAAATAACAAATTATATGTCCTACAGTAATATGACCTTCTTGAATTCGAGGAGTATCGGTTGAAGGTATTTTTAAACAAATATCTACTATTTCCTCAATTTTATTTTGTTTTTGCCCTGTAAAGCCTATTGTCACTGCTCCTTTCTCTTGAGCCTTTAATAAACCCTTTATTACATTTGGTGAATTACCAGACGTACTAATACCAATAGCTATATCTCCATTCTCTACAAATGAAGATACTTGTCGCTCAAATACTAAATCGTAACCATAGTCATTTGCTGTTGCAGTAAGCACAGAAGTATTTGTGTGAAATGCTAAAGAAGGAAGTGATTCTCGATCTTTATAAAATTTTCCCACAAATTCAGCAGCTATATGTTGTGCATCAGCAGCGCTTCCACCATTGCCAAATAAAACAACTTTCTTTTTCTTTTTGTAAGCGTTTATAATTTTATTGGATATTTTTGCTATAATTGGTGCTAAATCTTTCATGGCTTCTTTTACTTTAATAGATTCGTCTAAAATTGAAATAATTTCATTTTTCATATTATCATCTCATATAATAATTAATACAATTCTAAGTTATTTTCCAAACTTCAAGTCCTTTAGGGTAAAAATGAAAATTGACAATTAAACCACCAATTTTTTCCAACTCTTGAATTACAATATGTTTTTTATTAGGATTTGAAAATAGTAATAGATGTCCTCCACCTCCAGCACCTAATAATTTTCCTCCTAAAACCCCAAATTTCCTTGAAGTTAGATAAAAATTTTCAATATTTTTATTGGATATTTTATTACTTAAGCTCTTTTTTGCTATCCACCCTTTATGTAAAAGAAGCCCAAATTCATTCAATTGATTTAACTTGTTAGATTCTACGATATTTTTCATGGAATGAGCAACTTGCTTTAAATCCTCCATAGCTTCAATATAGCTTCTTTTTTCAAATTCATAACCTTTTAATACTTCATCTTGGATATTAGAAGAGAAATGAAAGCCTCCTACATAACATAGTAATAGACGAAATTGGAGTTCATTGATCATTTCTTGAGTAGTAATTATAGGGATGACGGTTATATTATTAGAAAATTCAATATAATTAAAGCCGCCATAGGCTGCAGCAAATTGATCTTGATATCCTCCCTTTTGCTTTAACTCTATTCGCTCAATATGATAAGCTTTTTGAGCAATTTCATGTTTAGAAAGACCTAATTTGTAATATAAATTTAAAGCACCTATTAAGGCAACACATAAAGAAGAGGATCCACCCATTCCAGAACCAGGAGGAAGTTCTGAATAATAAGAAATGTTAAACCCATCTTTCACTTCTAAAACATTAAAAATACCTTTAAACAATTCAAATTCGGTAGAATAATCTCTGTCTCCAATTTCAAATATGAACTCTTCATTAAGATTACTTGAACTAATACTAACCTTGTTATCTGTTCTAGGTTTTAGAGTTATATAAACATGGCGGTCTATTGTTGTACTTATAACACACCCTCCATGTTCAATACAATATGGAGCCATATCTGTTCCTCCACCACCGAAACTAACTCTAAATGGTGCTTTTGAACGAATAATCATAGTTTTTTCTATTGATTATGAAATATTGTTATATCAATTTTTTTCATGATATTTCGTTAAAAAATTTGATTATTATATAATTTTATAATTTATCTGTTTTCCATTTTTATTAAAATTAGGGATTAAGCTGTAAAATGTTTCGCATTTACGATATTTTTTAATTTCAATAAAAACTTATGGACAATTAAAAAACCTAAAAATAGATATGAAAATTAATAATGACAAGAAAAGTATTGATTACTGGTGGAGCAGGTTTTATTGGATCTCATTTAGTTGATAAATTAATCGAACAAAAAGGCTATCAAGTTTCAATTCTAGATAATTTAGAAGAGCAGGTCCACGGAAAAACTAATAAGCCTCCTTCTTACTTAAGTAAAAGTTCTCTTTTTTTTAAAGGTTCTGTAACTGATTATAAAAAATTGGAGGAATTAGTAAAAGAAAATGAGATAATTTTTCATTTGGCTGCTATTGTGGGTGTTGGACAATCAATGTATCAAATAAAAAAATATGTTGATAATAATATACGCGGTTTAGCAAACTTGTTTGATATCTTAGTAAATAGTGAACATAATGTTAAAAAAGTTATTATTGCTTCATCTAACACAGTATATGGAGAAGCTAAATCTCAATGTAATAAATGTGGAGTAATTTTTCCTAAATTAAGATCATTAAATCAATTGAAGCGTAAAGATTGGGAGCTTAATTGCCCTAAATGTGGATCTAAAGTTAAACCTCTTTTAACAGATGAAAATTCGCCTTTAAATCCAAGTTCAATTTATGCATTCTCTAAGCAAACTCAAGAAAATCTAGGTCTTATAATCGCTAGTACATATGGAATTAATACAACAGTATTAAGATTTTTCTTAGTTTATGGTCCAAGACAATCCCTTTCTAACCCTTACACGGGAGTCTGTTCAATATTTACTATAAGAGCTATTTATGGGAAATCTCCAATTATTTTTGAGGATGGAAACCAAACACGAGATTTTATAAATGTAGATGATATTTGTCAAGCTTTAATTCTTGCTATGGAGAAAAATGCTGCAAATGGTGAAATTTTTAATGTTGGCACAGGTACTCCAATTAAAATAAAAGAGTTAGCAGAAATTATTATTAAAAAAATAAATCCAAAATTAAAACCTCTCTATACTCAACAATTTAGAATCGGTGATATCAGACATAGTGTCGCAGATATTTCTAAAATAAAAAATAAATTAGGTTTTTCACCAAATATTACATTTAAAGAGGGAATTAATGATTTAATAGAATGGGTCAAAATTCAAAAAAAAGATATACAAGAACCATCACAAAAGGCTATGAAAGAATTAAAAGAAAAAGGATTATTAAAATAGAATGTTAGAATTTAAAATATTAGGATTTTAAAATGGAAAGAATACTCATAACAGGAGCAAATGGTTTTTTAGGATCGCATCTAATTGATTTCTTTATTGATAAGAATTATATGGTATATGGTGTAGATAGACCGAATCAAACTTATAGGAATCTATCTCATTATACAAATCAAAAAATAAATTTCTCAGAAAAGGAAAAAATAAGAATATTTAATGAAAATATTGAAATCCCAACTAATAATAAAAAATTAAGAATAATTGAATGTAATATTAAAAATTTTGAACTCCTAAAAAAAATAATAGCAGAAATTAAACCTAAGTTTTTATTCCATTTTGGAGCACAACCATTAGTATTACCTTCATGGAAAGATCCTGTGGATACTATAGAAACAAATGTAATAGGAACAATAAATGTATTTGAAGCAATCAAAAAATATAACATAATAACTAGAGTCATTGTTGCTTGCACTAGTGCAGAATATGGAACAACAACTTCACTAAACAGACCATTAAAAGAATCTGATCCATTATTAGCCATACATCCTTACGGAATTAGTAAAGTGGCAACTGAACTACTTGCACGTCAATATTTTATCAATTTTGGAATTGAAGTTATAAATCTTAGGTTTTTTAATCAAACAGGTCCTAGAAGAAGTGGGGATGCAACTTCAGATTTCATTAAAAAAGTAGCACAAATTGAATTAGGTTTATCAGAACCATTAATAGAAGTGGGAAACCTTGATCCTTATAGAGATTATACTGGGATAAAAGACTCGCTTAATGCAATTTGGCTAGCAGCAACATTAGGAACACCTGGAGAAACTTATAATATTTGCTCGGGTAAAAAGCTTCAAATTCGCCAAATTTTGGATATTGCTCTAAGCTTTTCTTCAGAAAGAATAAAAGTAAAAGAAAATATCTCGCATAAATTAAGAAGAACTGATGAGGATGTTATTCTTGGTGATAATTCAAAAATTAAAAATGAATTAGGGTGGGAAATTTCGATTCCTATTGAAGAAACTTTAAGGGATATGTTTGAGTATTGGATAGATTATTACAAAAAATATGGCTTATCAGATAATTAAATATAATTATTTTCTCTTAAAATTAAATTGAATTGTTTTAATTGTATTTTTAGTTATTTTGAATTCGCAATGTGGACATTTTATTTCAGAATTTTTCTTTAATTTTTTAATTACATTATCTTTCAGAGCAGCAGAGCAATCTCTATTTGGACATATATTTATATAGCCAAAAATTTCATATTTATCTTCAGAAAGAGATTCAGAAAGAATTTCAAGTCTTTCAACATTTATTTTTTCTACAATTGTACTTTGATTTCTAAATTGAATATTTCTTATTAAATCATTTATTATTCGTTCAGATAATAAATTATCATCAATAGATATGTCTAAATAAACATTGCAGAATTTAGATTCAGCTTTAATAAAATTATCTGAAAGTTTAACTGATTTTACTATTTCTAATTCTTTTACATTTCCAATTTGCTTAATAAGCTCGGGAAATTCTATTTTTGGCATATCATCTTTTGCTTCTATAATAATTTTTTTATTTGGCCATCTTAATCTTATTCTGTTTTCGTCTTTTATTGCCCTAATTATCTCTATTAATTCTCGCGTAAAATGCATTTGCTTTTCTAATTCCAATTCAATCAAGTTTTCATCATAATTAGGCCAATCCTGTAAATGAATACTATTTGTTTCTTCAAAACCAATTGATTTTAAGTACGGTTTGTACATTTTGAGAAAAAGAGCTTCACTTAACATTGGATTAATTGGAGCTAATAATAATAAAACTTTAAATAAAACGTGATAAAGAACAGCTATTATTAATAGCTTATTAGGATCTTCTGAATATATATCGAGTTTTTCTCGATTTAACATTATATACCATCTGCTTATGTCATTTACAATTAAATCTCTTAACTCTCCAGTGATCCATGGAAGTTGATATTCATCTGATAGTTCTGTTATCTTCTTAATTGTAGAATTTAATCTTGAAAGTATCCATTTATCTAGTCTACTTATTTTTTTGAAATCTAATTTATTCCTTGAAGGATTAAATTCAGCTAAATTAATCTTTTCATTAGCATACACATAAACATTCCATATTGTATTAATAATTTTATATGTATCAGTATATTCTTTAAGATTAAAATTGAAATCGCGCCCAGGTTGAGCTACTCCTATACTATAAAATCGAAATGTTTCAACTCCTTTAATATTTGATAAAGATTTTTTTTTTTGTAATTCAGGAACTGTGCCCTCAATAAGATCTTCAGGATTTATAATTGTACCTTTCGATTTACTCATTTTGGCTCTTTCCATTAATACCCATCCATGCATATAGCATGCATTATAATTTTTACGGCCTGATGACACCATAGCACTGTTTAATAAACTATTAAACCAACCTCTTATCTGATCTTTTCCTTCTATTATAAAGTCTGCTGGAATCCAGGTGTCGTAATGACTCTTGCCGTCATAAATCTCTTGGGCAGCCCACATTACTGAACCAGAATCCAACCATACATCTAATATATCTGGTATTCTTTTCTTAATACCTTCGTTACAAGCTTTACATTTCCATGTAACCTTATCTATCCAAGGTCTATGTAGATCTCCAGGACATTCTCCAGCGATTTCCTTTAATTCACTTGCTGAACCTATTATTGTAATATCTTCACATTTTTCATTGTCACATATCCAAACACTTAAAGGAATACCCCAAAAACGTTGTCGTGAAATACACCAATCTTTTAAGGTGGTCAACCAGCTTTTAAACCATCTATTTCCTGCCCAATCAGGAATCCAGTATATTTCATCGTTCTTTTTAAGTAAATCAGGAATTAAACTTTCTGTTTTAAAAAACCATTGATTAGTGGCTCTATAAACTAGTTTTGAATCACATCTCCAGCAATGTGCATACTCGTGTTCAATTTCATTAGTTAATATGAGTGTTCCTTTTTTCTTCAATAAATCTAAAATCTCTTCATTAGCATCAAAAACGTTCATTCCTTCGAATTGTCCTGCTTCCTTTTTATAAATACCTCTAATATTCACTGGATTGAAAATTGGTATGTTATTTGCTACTCCTACTTCAAAATCTTCAGGACCATGCCCTGGTGCAGTATGAACTAATCCAACTCCCTCTGAAACGGAAACATATTCTTCAGAAAGTATTATTGAATGGACTTTATTACTTTTTTTTGCGAGTTCTTGTTGATAGGGAACCTCATTTAATAAAGGATGGACATATTTTTTTCCTTCTAATTCTTCTCCAATAAATTCTTCTACAATTTTGTACTTATAACCTAATTCACCAGAAATCAAATGAGTAATTGAATTTTTTGATAATATCCAATTTTCTTTTAGATCTTCTATATATACCTTAGCATACTCAGCAATTGGATTTGCCATTATCGCAGAGTTAGCTACTAATGTCCAAGGGGTAGTAGTCCAAATAATGAAATATGTATCTTCAATTTCTTTTGATTTAATTTTTAAGAATAAACTTGTATCCTTAATGTTTTTATATTCATGCTCATGTTTAGCTAAAGCAGTTGCACATCGAGGACAACAGTTTAAAGGACGATAAAACTTATATAATAAATTATTTTCCCAAGCTTTTTTTAATGTCCACCAGATTCCCTCAATATAACTATTTCTAAAAGTAATATAGGGATTATCCCAGTCCCAAAAATAACAGCCTAATCTCTTAAATTGATTGTTCATTATTGCTAGGTTTTTTAAAGCAAACTCCTTACAATTCATAATGAATTTGTCTATTCCATATTCTTGAATCTCTTGTTTGTTTTTAATACCTAATTCCTTTTCCATTTGAACTTCGATTGGTAAACCATGTGTATCATAACCAGGAGTGTCAGTAACCTTAAAACCTTTCATTCTTTTATACTTAATTAGATAATCTTTTAAAATCTTATTCCACGCTGTTCCAAGATGAATAGAACCAGTAGTATAAGGAGGACCATCAATAAATCTCCAAATTTCCTTTCCTTCTTCTTTTTTCCTAATTGAAGAATATATATCTTGTTCCTTCCAATAATGTAGTATATTTTCTTCTAAATCTGTTAAATTTAGGTTTTTATCTAATTCTTCTACGAAAACCACCTAATGAAAATGTGAATGTTTATAATAAGAAGTTTAAATTAAAAAATTTAATTAATTCATCTAAAAACTTATATATAGAGATTTTCAATTTAAGAATAAGATAAAATCCTTTAATAGAATGGCCCATCTTTGAATTGGGCGTTGTTTTAAGTTAGGAATCCCTTGAACAAAATTATATTTTAATTCTATAAAATTTATAAAAAGTTGAAATATAATACAGAAATATAATTATTCCGATAATAAGTGTATTAATCTATTCAATTCTAGATACTTATGTTAATTAAAATATAAATAGTAGTTCCTTTTATCTTAAACAGAATCCACATTTGCCAAATGATTTAATTGTTTGCTCCCAACAGTGATTATGATATGCTCGATTACAATGTGGACATTCTGTATGACAATTATCTGTACCGGCAATCTTTTTAGTACAACTAGGACATTCAATCTTATGACATATGACGCATGATACAACTGATACCTCGAAAATCTTTTTTGAAATTAAATTAAATAAATCAACAAGATAACTAAAGGGAGTCCATTCCCCAAAGAAGTCATTAAATGAAGTATGTAAATCGTTCTTTATTTTTTCATGAGCTTCAATTTCAAATTCATTTATTACTTTTACTTTAGGCATTTCCATTGGATAATTACCTGGTAAATTTATCAGAAATTCAAAAGTAAGATCTTCAGTTTTCATTTTACCTTTCATTTCAACATTTAAGGTCGCTGTTAAGGGGTCATATTTTATATTCTTATAATGATCTTTTAATAAATCAATTTCAAAATTAATCCTTGAATTTTTATCGACTAGCCAAGAGATTTCTCTAACAATTTCAACGGGTTCAGTTTTGTTATTTATCCAATTTTTATAAGAGTTTAATTCTTCAATAGGTTTTTTAATTATGTCTTGCAATTCCGAATTTAACTCAATCTTGGGAGGTTTTGGATAAGGTTCTAGATCTATCCACATGAAGTATTCTTTAAATCCATAAGTTAGTAAAACAACCTTTAATTTTGTTAAACTATCAGGTACATTTTCACATTGATATTCCCCACATACTTTTTTTGACTGTGTTTCGATTTCCTTTATAAAAAATAATTTCTTTTCTAGTTTATGTAAAATATCAACGATATGGAATGGTTTTTTGGAATTCCAATTTCTTAATATATCTATAAAATCATAAGGTTCTCCTAATAGATTTTTTACCTCATCTGAAAAGGTTATAATTGGTTTATCTGGATAATTCTTGAAATCAATAGTAATTATGAATGTCTTTGTGAGAGTTATTGTAATGTAAACATTGATAACTGCCCCACTTGAGTCAATTTGATCATAAGCATACTCTTGTTGAATTAAACTCAATTCAGTATTGATTAACACGCCTAATTGTTCATTCTCTTCTATTATATGATCATAAGAAGCGTTTTTGGATTCATTTTTTGAATTAAGATTTTGTGATGGAATAACTGATGATTTCGTAGTAAAAAAAAGATCATTGGTTACTTCTGAAGGAGTAAGATATTCATCATCCTGAAAATCTGGAGGATAAGCATTTAGATCGGGAGTAATAAACTCTCCTTTTTCAGAAGATGCGTCATCAAGATGCTCTTCTTCAATATTTACTAAATCTTCTTTTATTATTTTTTTTGGAGTATTTAAAGCATTTAAAATTTTAGATTTAAGCTCATCAACAATATCAACTACAGTAGAGTTAGTTGTCCACTCAATCAAATTGTTTAATTGAAAATTACCGAGTAATTCCTTTATCTCTTTATGATAAATCATTTGGGGAGGAGAATTTGGAAATTCATTATCAAATTTTATCTCTAATTCATATTTTATTTCAGAAGTTTCATATACATAACCATATAAATGTGTTATGTCACCTGAAACCATCCAAAACGAAAATTGTTTAGCAATTTTTTGAGCTTCTCTTAATATTCTCTGTTTATCCATAAAAATCACATTAGGATAAATAATTTTTACTTATTATTAAGAATATAAAATCTATTCTTAAATGTATTTGTACATTTTAGAATTAATTCATAGAAAACTGAAATTTCTTGGATTATTTTGCTTTAATATATTTATTGGAATTTAAAAAAGAAAAAATATCACGCCTATATATTAATATTTGTTTTTAATAAATGAATTTTTTAAAACATTTATAAAATCTTTAATTTCAGTAAGGGTAACTGCCCTTAATAATAAGATTATTATTAAAAAGATGCCAAAATACATCCCTGAAAAAAGGATTACTATAATTATATTACTTAAATTGAATTGAAATATTAAATTAAATAGAAAAATAAGTAAAATCGCTGAAAATGCTGAAACTATATATCGAGCGATTGTAGATAACATATTGGTATCGAATTTTATGTTATTTTTCTTTTTTACTAATATAGTTGAATATATAGTATATATTGAATTTGGAATCATAACGGATAATATTGCCCCTAACGTGTAAATAAAAGGAATCAAGATTATACTTAATGTAATCGTAATAATCGAGCAAACCGCATAAAGTTTATAAACCAGCTTTGGTTCGTTAGAAGCCCATAAGAAATGTCCCCCAGCTATATCAATCATATTTACATTTAAAAAAAATATATATAATTTGAGATAATTCGCTACTGGATAATAACTAGGCTCAAATATAAATGCTATCAAAGGATCTGAGAAAAATAAAAAATAAAATGATATTGGTATGGTTAATAACAAACCATATTTATATATTAAATTATATATTGTTTGAACTTTTATTCTCTCTTCTCCTTCTTTTTGAATATAATGAGACACATAAGGAAGTATAAACCTTGAAAAAATTATTGCGGGGATTGAGAAACTGATTATCATCCAAACAACGATAGTGTAAAGTGCTAATTCGTCAGCGGTAACGAATAATGCTAAAATGAATTGATTTGAATTAGTTATTAAATTTTGAAGAAATATATATAAAAAAATGAAAATTGAAAACCTTAAAAGAGTTCGAGAAAGTTCCCAGTTAACTGTAAAAGTTGAAGATAAATATTTATATTTTAATTGAGAAAAAATTAAAATTACAATCATTTGAATTAGCGATGCAATGGAAAATAGCATAATAATTTGATATAATGAGATATCTATGATTAATATAAAGCATACTATTACTACTTTTATCAACTTAGAGAAAATAAATGATAGTGCAAAAAATTTAAATTGCCAAAGTCCTTGAAAAACACTTTCAAAATAATTAACTACGTTATTAGCAAATAGAATTAAGGAAGTAAACTTAAGAACGAGACCTAATCCTGGCATTCGATATAAAAGTGCGAATAAATCAGACAAAAAAAAGAGAACTAATGAAAATATTGAAGTAAATAAGATAATCCATTTTAACCCTTCAGAGAATAATTTAACTATCTTATTAGGATCTTTATCTTTTTCTGCTGACAATTGCTGAATAATAGTTGTACTTAATCCTACGTTTGAAAAAATAGTAAAAAAAGTTAAAAAAGTTAAGGAAAATTGATAAACTGCATATTCTCCAGGAGGAAAATTGCGAGTTAATATAAAAACAAGTAAAAAATTAGAAATAAATGCAATAATTAAAGAGATTGAAATTATGAAAAAACTTTTGAAAGCCTCTTCCTTATTTTTCATTTTAACTTCTATGCTATAAATTCTATTTAATCAATTGTAATTATTTTCTTTGATATTATTTTCCTGACTGAAATAAAATGTAAGTATAAAAATATTTGATTTAAATTAACTATTTTGAATATTGTTTTAATTATATTTAAAACAGAAAAAATTTTATGATCTTTTGTTAATTTTAATGATTATTTTTATCAAAAATGAATAATTTAAAATTATAAGTCAAAGATGGAAAAGAAAATATAAGATTTAATATTAAAACAAATAATAAGTTATCAGAATTCCATGGAAAAGGTTATATTGTTAGCTTTAGATGGGCTAAGTTGGAACTTAATTGAAGAGTTAATAGAGATTAATAGATGTAAAAACCTTAAAGAATTAATTGATAAAGGCGCTTCAAGTGTATTACACGCAGAAGATTTTTTGAGCTCTCCTAAAATTTTTTGTTCTATTTTTACTGGGAAGAGGGTAGAGAAACATGGAATTAAAGATTTTTATTCTAAAGAAGAAGATTTATGCTCTGAACAAATTTGGGATATCTTACATAGGAGAGGCTATAAAGTTGGAGTTTACAGGCCCTTAAGTGTCTGGACTGCAAACCATTCTCATGATTTCTGTATTCCAAACCCTTTATTATTAGAAAAAAATACACACCCTAATAATTTATCTTTTATAAGTGAATTAGATATAAAAGCAAGGTCAGAAAAATATTCTTTGAAATTTTTAATTCATATCTTTTGGAAACTTA
>SMTZ1_10008142_pt1 | contig 13637 bp, 11 predicted proteins | sample DeeMarSWOR136_30_FD_25667 | JGI IMG/M metagenome (IMG submission 25667) | reverse complement strand
CAACTCTTCCGGAATCTGACGATGGCGGAACAGTGTTGCCAGAATATGGCTCAGCAGTCGGTGTTGGTCTGCGGTATCATTAGTCCACACAGTGACCAGGTAGGAAAGGTCAACACGGATCGGCGCCTTTGTTTTCGTGGCGACCCCGTTGTTGTGGACGACGGCCCAATCGTTATTGCGCAGCTCGAGGTTCTCGTGGATATCGTACAGGTAGATGTTGACTGTTGGCTTGGTCACCTTGCCTGACCACTCGCGGTCCGGCATCTCGAAGACTATGTCTACCTCCGCCGGGTTCAGCTTGCCTTTCTTTATCAGGAGTTGTTTGATGGTTTCGTCAAGATCACTGATCATTGCTTCTGTCCTCTACCCTCTGCACTTTGTGGATGTTTTCATACACAGCAGACTTCAGCCGTTCTCTCTTTCCCCTTCATTCTTTCCGTAACAAATCCTGTGCTGACCGTCCCTTCCACAACCCGGTGTATGTCTTGCAGCCATTGCTCCCAGGCTCGCGGTGGCTGTGACTCTATCCCCACCGACCCTAGTGGATCTGCACCACTGGCTATGGACTCCCGCCACATCAGCCATATCCCAGGCCAAGCGTCCGAGGGGACCTCCGACCTTGCCTTCTCCAGCTCCTCGTAGACATCCATTACGTAGTTCAAAAAGGGGTGGAAATCGAGCTTTTCAAGCGGAGGCTGCTGCGCCACCTGTTCGTTCCACCTCGCGACAACCAGGCTGTAGATGCAAAACTCCATCTCGAATCCCCCCAGTTGCTCACTCAAAGAGGTAAGGTCAAGATCATCCAGGTTCCATACGCCCTCGGGGCAGAGCGCCCGAGGCTTGATGGCAACTTCCCCCTCCTGAAGAACGAAGGGATAGGCTCGGCAGCTGATTGGTCGCCAAGCATAGATCCCGCACCTAAACTGTCCACGGGGCAGATCAAGCCCGAAGATACAACGGAGCGAGCCATCCGGCCGTTCCACCATATTATTAAGGATCAAGGCATAAGACTTTCCTGATCCATCCAGTTGGAAATCGTATGGTGTCTCATTGTGGGGCTCAGCATATGCAAGGAATTCCGTGGGCTTGACGCCGAGCCCACGAGCGATCCTCCAGGCATCATAGCCGCATACGTCGACTAGGAGCTGGGAACAGCACTGTACCCCGCAGCCGATGCACGGATTCGGTTTGACTTCTTTCATTTTCAACTTCCTGTTCTCGACTCTCTCTAATTCGCGTTACCACTTAGACGTTGACCATTGGCTTTGTAACCTTGCCCCACCACTTCCCCTATGTACTCAGTCAACCTCCTTCTTGTACTTACAAGTTGATGCGGTCAAGTTAGCGTAAGGAATTCCTACCAAGTTCCTCCAAGCCCGAAGAATGCCTCGTGTCGCATCCTGAAAGGTGCGGCCGTCTCAGTTGCAAAACGGAAGTTCGCTGTGCCGGACAGCTCAATAGTCTTGCCATCATCGAATTTGTATTGAAGACCAAGCGCCGGCTTGATTGCGATAACGGTCGCTCCTTTTTCCTTACCGATGGGCGTTGATTCCTTCAACGCGATAACCAGTTTCCAATGTTCGTCAATATCGATAGTTGTATCCACCAGGCTGGGAAGCTGCTCAGCCAAGGTAGCCACATTTCCCCACTTGCCGGTCTGGGTTGCCTGTGCCACCAGCCCTCCCACCAAGCCCGCGCCAGCGATTGCTAGCATGGGCCAGTGTTCCTTTGCCTTCTCCCCGATGTTCTTCTTCCACTTGGGGAAGAACTTGGTGGAATCGAGAGCCTTGGTCAGCGCTTCGGATAGCTTCTCTTTCGCCTCTTTCATCTCCTTCTCAGATAGGGCTTCTTTCTCTTCAGGTTTGCCTTTGGCGAGTTGCTTAAGAACACTAGTGACAGCTTCCGTGCGCGCTGCCTCGTCTGCACGTGCTGGGTCTTTGAGGTAACTCTGGCCCTTCGGTGCCCATTTACTGACTTTACCCTTGAGTGCGTTGACCAACTGGTTCAGCACTGGCTCTTCTGGCTCGGGAAATTTCTGCATGATAAGCCATGTCAGCGCCCATTTTCTGGCTAGTTCCTCGCACAGTTCGGGCGAGGGAGTTAGCAGCGACTGGCCTTTACGCTTGACTTCCTGGGCCTGGTCGGGCTCGCTCTTACGCATTCTGAGGAGGCCAGCCCCTTTGGGTTCAGGCTTGCCTCCCTTGGCATCAGGCGCGCGCTGGATGGCGTTCGACGACCCCGCTTGGCCAACAGGTCTTCGCTGGAGCCCAGCGTCAGGCTTGCTCTCTCTCGCGCCCTGACTCGAAGCCGCAGCGCGCTGAACACCGCCCCTGCCATAGGTCTTAAGATCCGCCTCGAGTTGTCGAATCTTGTTATTGATCAATTTCTTCATGTAATTAGATGTTTTGCCTGGTGTTTTATCGAACAGGAGACGAAATTGCTTCCACTGCGGAAGGAGCCGCTTAACCGCCTCAACCCTTGCCCGCTTCTCAGCGGGCGTCAAAGGAAAACCTAACAACGTGGGCTTTTTGTAGCCCTTTTCAATTTGCGCCATACGGTTGGTCATCTTGCGGTCTACTTCCCAGAATAAGATAAGATCCCCATACCTGCTCTTGTCACGAGTAGTTCGTGGCAGGGTGTTTTTAGGTGGGGGAGTAACTATTCCTTTCCCGTAAAGGTAATTAAGGTGTTGTATCACCCACCTGCCCCAGAACTGGATCTTTCTTACTACTAGAGGATTGCCACCTAGTATGATGGCCCCACGCGGTCCTTTGACCCTACTTGGCCACAGACTCGGGTCTTCAAGGCGTTCACTTGATACCTTCCGCAGGTGAGGTGGCCATGCCTTCTCACCTCGTTTTTTTATCAGTTCTTTTAGGATCGTTCGTGCTTCAGCTTCAGTCGGTCGCGGGGCAAGCTCGCTCCGCTTTTGAATCCAAGACGCGATTTTCTTTCCGTTTGGAAGCTTCGACTTGATGTCGTCACGTAGCAAATATGGTTTCCACTCTCCGCCAGGTCGTTCCGGTTGACCATAAGCCTTCTCTAGGGATGTGAGTTCGCTTCGACTTAGCCTTTTCAACTGTGCCAATATAGCTCTCTCATGCTGCCGTGGAGTGGCACTGTGCAGCCAGCTCCAGAACTTCCGTGCAAGGACACTTCTTGGGAAGACCTTGCCGCTGTAATGAAAACGATGTATTTTTCAAGCGGTGCGAATCTGCTACGTAACTCTGCTGCACCACATGCGTCAACTCGTGGCCAAGGAGCTTCTTGCCGGATTCGGAACCAGGCTGATAGGCTCCTTCGCGGAAGAAGACATCGCTTCCTACGGTAAAGGCCTTGGCCTGTAGGGCCCTTGCAAGGCTGTCGGCGGCGCTGTCAGTGTGAATGGATACATCGCTGAAGTCGCGGCCAAGGAGGCTCTCCATCTGGGTACGGGTCCCGCTTTCAAGGTGTTTGCCTGCCCCTCTCTTCCTGGCAATCGTCCGCTCAATATCAGCGGGGACTTCCTCGCCTGAAAGGCCCTCATCCTGTATGGCCTGAACCTGATCGACAACCGTTTGCACATGACTGTTGCCGTAGGTCTGGTGCAGTCGGTTCACGATGCGTGAACTTGTAGGCGCATTCGCCGGATGGAAAAAGCGGGGATCGCTCATAATCTCTGCGTGCCTCTCTATTGGCGGCTCCAGCATGGAGGTGCCCAGAAGGGCATCGAGGTAACTTGTCTCAGCGGCCAGGTCATCCGGCGCTGTTTGAACCGGCTGGGCAACGCTTTCCCTGAGCTGCTCCTTTACGGCTGAGGTGCCCAGAAAGCCCTCATAGGGGATGAACACCTTCTCCATCCCCTGCAGGTTCTCCTGAGCGGGAGAGGAGCGCCCCCTGCTCCTGTCCCGATCCCCACTGGCGTCGGGTGAGTTTGTGCTGGGTTTCGTTAGCGTCTCTGCCATCTCTGCGTTCGCCCTATCCTCTCAAGACTGGTATCTACCTCCGCCGGGTTCCGCCGGGTCCAGACCGCCCTTCTTGATCAGCAGTTGCTTCGTTGTCTCATCTAAGCCGCTATCACCTTCGCTCATTACCGTACGATCAATCAATATCTGGAAGACTAATCCCTGCCCGCTCTTCTACTTCAGCCAAAGTCAACCTTTCAGAAAGCACTTCATAGGGCAATTCGCCCAATCTGTCTCTGATCTCAATCTCATCAGTTTCTGATACATGATTCAGTAGTTGGATCTGCAATTTGTCGCCTGCAACCATTGCCACAAAATTGGGGATACAGAATAGGCCATGCGTTCCCAAGCCGCGTATAAAATAGTCATCACGGAAACGCGTGATAATAGCGCCTAAGAGATCCAATTCCTTTTTAGAAGTCATTTTGCTGCTGTTCCCCCCTTCTTTGGCTCTGGGGGTGAGAACTTGATGTCGATGTCAAAGGTGCGCGGTATCTTGATCTCAACTGGAGGGAAACCAAAGAGGCCGGGCAGCTGTAAGGGATTGACGAAGTAGTGCTCTATCTCCTTCAAGTCTTCACTGAGTTCGATCATCTGGTCTCCCTTAACTGGCCATGGGTCATAGAAGTAGAGAGTACCGTCTGGATGACGACCTATGTGTACTGCATGACCCGCCGGCTGGTAACCTTCTTTGGAGCAATGCACGCCGCACGAGAGGAACTCACCTTTCTTGAGTTTCTTCGCCTCGGCGGCGGCTTTCTTTCGTGTCACATTCTTGCTGTAGATGCCGACGGCCTTGTAGCCTTCACGCTTGGGCATGGATAATTCCGCTGCCGCGCTGGTACCATTTGATCCATACACATCGTACATTTCCGTCAATATCGTGCTGAGATCGCCATAGGTCAGGGTCTGGGCATCAATCTTTGCTAGTAGGGGCTTTAAATTGCTGATTGAGCGCTTATACCAGCGCTTGATGCGCGCTGGCGTACTGGCTTGACGCAGACCAACACGATAGCGCCTTAAGTAGTTCTCAATCATAGTTCGCACTGCCCCCGGGCCTCTCTGCACCAACGCTACTAGAAAAGATGTCTGAACACAGCGGACGTTATCATCGCTGGTTGTAGCGTTATTGAGTTGGGAGAGTTTCCGGGCAATCTCCTTGCCATCCCAACCATCCTTGGTAAAAGGCAAGCGTCCTTTTGCTTGTTCGGGATCGGTGAATCGCCCGCCCTTCACGTCTTCGTTGTATTCAACCAACCGCGCGATCCAATCCCCCGGCCTTGTCTCGGTAACGGGGGAGGAAGGCGAACGCAGAGCTAATGGAGAGGTTGCCCCTGAATTCAGACGGTGCGCAGAGTCCTTTTCACCGACAGTTCCCATCTCGACATCCTTGTCGATCTTCTGACCACTGGCCCCATTATTGCTTCTAGGCTGAGTGAGATCCATTAGCCGTTGCACATATACGTTGCCGTAGGTCCGCTGAATCTGGCTCACCATCCCGGCCCTCTGAGCTGCATTGGCCGAGTGGGAGAGGCGCGGGTCGCTGAGGACGGCGGCATGTCTCTCCACCGGGAGCTCCATCGCTGAGTCGCCCAGAAGACCAACAAAGGAGATCGACTCGGCGGCCAGCGCACCCGTCTGCTCCGGGGCCGGCTCGGGACGCTTTTTTCTCTCCTGAGCCTTGCCGGCATCCTGACCCTTTGTTGTAGCCTTTGTTTGATCTGCCATCTTTGTACCCTCGCTATGGTCTGCTGAATGCCTCGCACTCCGTTAGCGAAAACAACTTCGCGTGGCCATTATGAGATTTCCATTTCCCGCCATTTTTGCACGGCGGCAATGGATCCCGCTGTGCTGCCGCCGAGCATCTGCACCAGGGCCGCCTTTTCCAGCACCGTTTGGGCGGTAGCCGCCGAGGGATCTGACTGAAGCGCCTTGATGGCGAAGGCCAACTGGTTCTGGGCCCACTGAAGCAGTTTGTTAAACGCCGCCTCTGTCGCTTTCTCCTCGCCCTCTGCGCCCAATAACTGCACCGTTGCCAGCTGCTCCAGCAGAGCCTTTGCCATCGTCAGTGAACTGGCCTTCACATCGAAGGCTTTGGCTTTTTGTTTGAGGATTGCCAGAGCCTCCTTCGATGCCTCGTCAAGAGCGCCTTGTGCGGCTTGCTCCCGGTTGCTCTGCTGGCAATTCGCCGCCTCGTATAGCAGCGCTTTGATGTTGGCTGTGGACATATTGCTTATCGCTTTGGCCTTGGCTTTGTCCAGTGCCTCTTCGGCCTCCTTCTCTCCAGCGGGGGCTTTCTTCTCTGTCTCCACAGCCTGTCTGGAAATGGCTGCGCCGCCCTGCTGCACCACATGGGTCATTTCATGCCCCAGCAGCTTCTTGCCTTCCTCGGACTCGGGCTGGTAATCGCCGGAGCGGAAGAAGATGTCCTGACCGGTGGTGAACGCCCTGGCCCCCAGTTGGCGGGAGAGTGCGTCCGCCTCAGCACCGGTGTGAACGCGCACGTCGCTGAAATCGCGCCCGAAGTGGGGCTCAAGGGAAGTACGAACGGAATCAGGCAGCGCTTCGCCGCTGCCCCGCGCCGCGTTGATGCGCCCTTCTACGTCGTCAGAGACCTCCGGGGTTCGGCTAACAGCCATTTTCGCGGACGCTTCTGTTTCCTCTTCTGGTTCCTCTTCCTCTTTTTCTTCCGGTTCAGCCTGTCGCTGTATTGCAGCGCCCGCTGATTTTGTTACTATTTCGGCTACCTGGTCCGCTTCTTTTTCATATACGTCGTCCGGCGGGTTGACGGTGAGCTTGGCCTGTAGAGCGTGCGACCTGAGAAGGCGCTGGACGTAGGCATTGCCATAGCTGCGCTGCAGCTCGCTCAATATCTGTGCCCTCTCGCCGGCATTGGCAGGATGGGAAAGTCGCGCATCGCTGAGGAGGCTGGCGTGGCTTTCAAGCGAGGCCGCGTCAATGTTTTTTGAGGCAGTTGTCTCCTCGCGCCCCTTCAGCTTGTCCGCTGCCCGCTCCTGCGGTTTCTTTCTTCGCTGAACTCCGTCGTCGATCTCCTTCTTCCGGGCCAGTTCACGTTGTGACATGTCAACACCTCCTATTAGCCTTTCACCAGTCGATCCCTCTCCCTTAATGGGAGAGAGCACGATAACTTCATCCCTTCACCAGGTCGAAATACTGAGCGAAATCGACCTCGGTACACAGCCTCCCGATTTTCTGATATTCGCGCTTGGTAGCTCTTATTAAATGTTCCATTTTGATGGTGGCGCCATCCCCGGCAGCAAGGAAGGCTGCTCCCAAGGCAATGTTCTTTATATTGCCGCCGGTAACCTTGAATTGCCGCGCCATGAAGTTCAAATCGAGGCCTTCCGCCAATGGGGCTTCGCTGGGAAATATGCGCTGCCAGATGCGAAACCTGTCGGGCTCTTCAGGCTGCGGGAACTCGACGCTGAAGTGCATGCGGCGAGCAAAGCCCTCATCCAGGTTCTTGCGCAGATTGGTGGCGAGAATCACGATTCCGTCGTATTCCTCCATCTTCTGCAAAAGATACGCAACCTCGATATTGGCGTAGCGGTCGTGAGAGTCCCTGACCTCCGACCTCTTGCCGAAGACGGCATCGGCTTCATCAAAGAAAAGGATTGAGTTAGAGTTTCGCGCCTCGGTGAAGATTCTGTCCAGGTTCTTCTCCGTCTCGCCGATGTACTTGCTGATCACCGTGGAGAGATCGATCTTGTATAGATCAAGCCCTAGCTCATTGGCCATGATTTCCGAGGCCATGGTCTTGCCCGTGCCAGAGGGCCCGGCGAAGAGGATATTCAGTCCCTTCCCCAGGGAAATCTTCTGCTCGAAGTTCCAGTCGGCAAAGACAACATGTCGGTATTTAACGTAGTTTGCTATCTCACGAAGCTGTGCCCTCTGGTCCCTTGGGAGGACAATATCTTCCCATGCAGCTTTAGGTTGTATCCTACGAGCCAGGGTGCTCAGTTTGTGGTTTGATGTCACACGGCAGGCTGCGTGTAGGTCGTTCGCCGATATCTCTTTATCTCCCTGACACATCGCCTGATTTCTGGCGGTTGCCGCAGCATCTTTGATTTGCGCCGGAGTGAACTGGAACTTGCCGGCAACCTCCTCCAGGTCTGCCACCGGTGCCCTCGGCCCATGGCCATCGAGATACAATTCCCAGAGTCGCCTTCTTGTGGCGTAAGAGGGAGGGTCAAGCTCGATTCGACTAAATGATTTACCCTTGAGTGCATCGCCTGGCTGCCATGCGGCCTCGCCGGTTGTAAGAACCGGGCCGGAGAAGTCCCTTATCCCCTGAATTACCCTCTCTAGTGAGCCTCGGAGGCCCGCATCACCGGTGAGGAGAAGATCGAAGCGGTCCCAGCAAAGTGCTGTGCCCTGGAGTTTCGCTTCTCGAAATGCAAGTGCAATCCCGACGTCAGCGGACGAATCGTCGGCGAGAAGGTTTGCGAGATCCACCATGAGTAGAGGCAATCCACAGGCATGGCAGAGGGCTTCTGCCGCGGTTTTCTTTCCTACTCCGGGAGGGCCCTGTAGATATACAACACGATCTGCCCCACCCAGTAACGCAGAACCACAATGGTGCAACTGAGCCGCGCTCTCCTCGGGCAGAACCATGTCCTCGATTGTCACCGACGGGGTTAATAGATGAGCGTACCGCCCGAGGCGCGTATCTATCTGATCTGACCCCAGCAGGTAATTAACAATCCTGTCTTCAGCCTTTAGATTCTTAGCCAGCAGCGAGGGTGTCCCGGCTGAGGGGTCGTCCTCAAGCCTAATAAGCCGATGGGCAATCAGAGGAGCCTGGGGGAGGAAGGCGTCTCGCGCTCTCAGCATCTCTTCGCGGCTTTCCAGCAGGCACTGGAGAACTAAATGGACGCTAGGCCTTTTTCGGGTTACATTGTCATGAAGGTAGGCGTACAGCTTCTCATATTTGACGTCGATCTCGGGAAGAATGCACACGAGCAAGGTATCCAACTCGAAGTCACTAAGGCCGAAGGTGTCAGCCAGTTCACAGAGCCTGAGGCTCACACCCGCGGCCAAGCTTTCAGCTTTCTTTTCAGCGATCTCATCTCGCAGATGGCGCAGACGGATCGCCAACGGCGAATCGCTTAGGTCGGGCGAGTCCGATTCCTCATGGGCAGAGCCACTAGCCACGAGGGAGTCTATCTCTTCCTCCGAAATGTAAAGGCCACGGAACTCATCGCCCCCAGGCTGGCTGCACCTCTCCCTCATCCGGAGCACCTGCAACCGAAGCCGCAGATCGATCCGCTCCAGCTCAGCAAGAAGATGCTCGAGGCTGTTCTCGAATCTACTCATCGGTAATTCTCGTCACTTGAGTCGGTATATCTTGGTTAATTCCTTTCTCCGGCTCACAAGTATCGTCTTGCGGTGGATTCAAGTGCCTCAATATGAACTCTTCCATCTTATCGAACGCTACGAAGTGTGTTGCCTTCTGCGTTGCTACATGCTGCACATATCCTCTACTCATTCTCTGGTCGCTATCGACCCATATCCTAACCACGAACGTGCTGTAATGTCCCATTTGATGCATAGCCTGCGTATCCCCAGGATCAGGCGCTCAATAGCAGAATACGCCCTATACCTATTTGGAATAAGCCTATTACAGAGCGGTTAAAAGTCAGATAACAGCGGGTGAATTCGGGGTGAAACCGCGGGAAATGGCCCCGTTGGCGAGGATCACTGTCTGGGATTAGGTAGTTAGATGGTATGCCTAGGGATACAAGGCTTTGCCTTTTGTGGGTTCTATTCCAGCTAACGCGGGCAGTGATGCCAATGGGGAATGTGAGTGCTGAGGACTATGAGAGTCAGTTTGTGGGAATTAGATGTCTTCGTCGTTTAGTAACTTCTGGTAGAGCCCAATCGTATGACGGTCGGGGCACACGTCCAATTCATTCTTGATAGTGCTATCGCATACACGGTACCAGCCGATAGCTCTGTTACGTTGTCCGAGCCGACTATAGCAGCGCATTAGCTGTCGGTAGGCATCCTCGCGACATTGGTCCTTGGCCAGTATTCTCTGACAATAGGCTATACATGCCTGGTAATCTGTCATCTGCATGGAGTGTTCGGCGAGCTTGCCCAGAATTGCAAGGTAGATGTCCTTCAGGGCTTCGCGTCGCAGAGACGTCCACTCTTCGTAGAGATCGTCCTCTAAATAGTCACCCTTGTACAGAGCTTCAGCCGTCTTGTACTCTACAGTTGCCTCGATAACCTTCCCCTCCCTCTCCAGCTCTCTGCCAGCACGCCAGTGATATTCGAACTGTTCGAGGTCCACCCACAGATCGGCCTCCAGATTCATGCTGTAGCTGCCGTCTCGGAACAGCACCCACGCAAAATAGTTATCCAGGCCATGCGCTAGGCTCAGCGTCTGCCGCAGAGAGCGGACTGTCGCTTTCAAGTTGTTGTTGGCCAGCGAAGGCTCACAACCTGGCCATAGGGCTTCCATCAGAGCATCTTTGGTTGCAGTTTGTCCCTGCGTGGCAATCAGATACTTAAGGAGCGATTTAGCCTTGTTGCTGCGCCAGTGTTCGATTCTCTTCCAGCCAACTCGAACCTGAAATCTACCCAGGCAGTACACCTCGAGGCTGGGTCTCGATAGCTGTAGGTTGGGCAACGGCCCTCCGTCTTCAGACGCTAAAGACGGTACTTGGGATTCCTGGCAGGGGGCAATGTTGGAACTACCATCGCCAGCGGCCACCGCCTTGTCCAGTGCCTCGAAAGCGACCTGTAACTGCTTACTGGCCATGGCTTCGCGTTCGCTGAAACGCCAACTGACTTCCTGCAACTCGTTCTTGGCAAGTCGGCAGTCAACTTGCAGTTGCTTCAGAAGTCTAATTGCGTTTATATCGTGACCAGACCACTCCCAACTTGCCTCAAGACTCATGACACCTTACCATTTGCGGATGCGCCATGTATTAACCATTGATTAGCAGGTGCTGTAGCTGCCTTGCCTAGGGTGCTTGTACTGGTCGATGAGCCTCACTCTCATATCTTAAGCTAGGTTACCTCCGAGAGGAAGGATATGTGAAGCGCATGCAATTAGAGGTTATGGGGCGAATATTCTCGGAGAACCCCATTGGCGCCCACATTTATAACACCGTCGTGGATTTTTGTCAACAACGCTGTTGGCTCTGTGATGACTCCAAATGAAACATCTTCACCTAGTCTATTCAAATACCCACTTTTTCACCTTGCCGGCAATCATCAACCCGAGCGCGAGGAGTGCAAGGAGCAGAGCTGCTATGCCTACGCCACTTGGGGCACTAGTCGTGCCCTCGGGCCCCTGCTCACCGGGCGGCCCTTGAGGCCCTTCTGGTCCCGCTGGCCCCTCTGGCCCCTCTGGCCCCTCTGGCCCCTGAGGGCCTTCTACACCCTGAGGGCCTTGAGCCCCCGCCTCACCCTGCTCACCGGGTGGCCCCTGCTCGCCGGCCGGTCCTTGAGGCCCTTCTGGCCCCGGTGGCCCTGTCACGTTGACTACATCGAAAGGTAAGTCGCCCGACGCCCCTGTACCCATCTCCCCCTCGTAGCCGAGGGAATACTGTGCTCTGATCGTGTGACGGCCGGGTACAGTCTGAGTCGGGACACTTATGATGGCTGTGAATGCATATTTAGTGATGATAGCTGTCGGTAGGGTGACGGTATATGACCAGGAGTCGACCACTGCAGGTACGCTGCTGCCATCCCACAATATGGTTACTTGGTCGACATAGTAGTCGAAGCCCGTTCCTTCGATGGTGACACATGCGATGCCACTCGTCGGGCTCAGCCTGAAAGCTGGTTGGGCGTATACTTCATCCGCCGTGGTCGCGCAAAGTAAGAGCATGAGGACCACCGCTATGATAAAGTAGAAGCTCAGTCTTTTCATGTACCCTCCTTTCATTAGCTTATGGTCAAGAGAACTATGCTTTATCTTGCTGCCTCGGGGTGAAAATATTGGCATACAAACCGCAAGCTTAATACCAGTGGCATTTTCCGTCAGCCTTGCACTCACGGTTGAAGTGCGACCATCATAATAGTTCAAGAAGGCATCTGTCAATGGGTTCCGACGATTGCGATAGCGTGCATTGGCGACGAAACCTTGATCAGGAGTCATTGAAGGGATGCACACAAATGCACCTCCTCGTTAGCCTCGTTGACAATGTGCCAAGCTTCGCCTATGCTATGCAGCTAGGCAACCGAGTTGCGAGTCGCCTGCCAAGGATTAACTCCCGGGGCACTAGCTAGAGAGGAGACCAAAACATGACGGCACAGACCATTGCACAGCTTTTTGACCTGACGGGGAAGGGCGCTATCGTAACTGGCGCTGCTATGGGCATTGGCCAGGCGATCGCCTCTCGGCTAGCGGAAGCAGGCGCCGGCGTGATGATCACTGATATCAATGCGGAGGCCGCAAGCCAGACTGTGGAGCAGATTATTGCGCGTGGCGGCAAGGCACAAGCCATCCAAGCCGATGCCACTAGTGCAGACGATGCCAAGAAGGCAGTTGAAGCCACGGTAGAGTCCTTTGGGCGCCTCGACATCCTGGTCAACAATGCGGGCATTTATCCCTTCTCACCAATTCTTGAGATCAGCGAAGAGACGTGGAATAAGGTGCTGGACATCAACCTCAAAGGTGTATACAGCTACTCTCAGGCCGCTGCTAGGGAAATGGTCAGGGCGGGACACGGAGGAAAGATCGTAAACATTGCTTCGATGGAAGGACTGCATCCCAGGGAGCATCTGGCAGCCTATGTTGCCTCCAAGGGAGGCATGATTATGCTTACCAAGGCCATGGCCCTGGAATTGGCCACTCACAATATCCTGATCAATGTCATCGCGCCGGGCGGGGTCTTCACTCCTGGCACTGCAGCGGTGACTCGCCAGGCGGAGGCCAGCGGCATTTCCCTCGAAGGGACTATGGAGACTTACATGGCCCGCTTGCCCCTAGGCCGTTTCGCGGAGCCTGACGACGTTGCCAAGGTGGTACTCTTCCTAGCTAGTGCTGCCGCAGACTATATGACCGGAAGCGTCCTACTGGTGGACGGTGGATTCCAGTTGTCATAGTCATGTCGCTATCATCAACGGGCGATAGTAATAGGTAGTAATAGGAGAGAAGTACCAGATTTAGAGGAAACGACAACTTAGGTTGATTGACAGTTGCCGCCTTTTTCGCTATCATTTTTATTAAGAACTAGCCCAGGCGAACTGGACTAGCTCTTTGTTCTTTACGAGGCGAGTGGCCAAGGCCAGCGGGCACTGACAGGACGGTGGCACAGGGCTGTGGGATACGCGATGCGGTGTCAACCGCAGGGTGGCTGTCATGAACACACTACTGGAAGACCTAATAGAAGAAAAGCAGCGTCTTAGGACACAACTGGTGCAAATTCAAACCATGCTGCGCTTGATCGATGACCGCATATTGGAAGAGCTGCTAATGGGACTCGAGAGCAAGGATGAGCCTGTAGCAAAGAAGGTAGACCAGCGCTAGAACCACTTTCCCGTGGTTACAGTGTTGTTTCCTGGTTCTTTAACCGTACCTCTAGCCTGGGGATCTCAGAATACCCTGAGAGTAGTACCATACCAGCCACCGAATCCCAGCCGCGGATGGGACAATCTCCCCCTCTGACCTCGGAAGTTGCTATAGAGCTTTCCAACCAGCTCTTGGCGTGGGAG
>SMTZ1_10033946_pt1 | contig 13638 bp, 12 predicted proteins | sample DeeMarSWOR136_30_FD_25667 | JGI IMG/M metagenome (IMG submission 25667) | reverse complement strand
AGGGAGGGCCCTATCGCCAAACCAGCCGAAATACTTATGGCGTTAATGCCCAGGGCTTTTCCTCGCTCTGCAGGTGGGAACGATCCTGTTATGATGGCAAAAGGTACCGCCATCATCATTCCAGCAGCAATTCCGTGAATAGCGCGAAACAGGATAAGCCAATAGATTGTAGGAGAAAAGCCACACAGGCCGGAAGCAACAACGAAACCAGCAAGGCCAGTTAAGTAGACACCCTTATATCCTATGATATCACCCAGACGACCATAGAATAAGAGCAGAGTACTAATGGTCAGAAGGTATGTCATTGGAACCCATTGGGCAATCGAAATGTGCACACCAAAGAACTGGGCAATAGTAGGAAGAGTGACATTAACTATGCTAGCATCAATAGGACCCATGATGCCGCCTAACATAATAGAAACCAAAACCGAATAGCGTCGTTCATAATGCCCATCTACAGATTTTTCATTCATTTTCTATCCTTACTTAGTAACTCAGAGGCCGAAATCGCCAATAACGATGAGGATTGTATCTGGTGTGGAGAAAAGTAAAATTTTTACAACAATTAGGTTGAGCGAGGGCCTGTCCCAGTTCCTATAGGGATTCCTTTCAGAGAATTAGTTTTAACACGTTGATACAGGATTGTTTGCTTCTTAAACTTTTCGCTTATTGTTATCGAGTACGAATTGAAATCTACATCTTTTAGTAGAACCCGTCAACTATTGATTGTAGGGACATTGTAGGGAGTAACATTGCTTTGGTTACCCCTAAGATGTCCACAAATTAGGCACACTAATCGTCTCGTATGATGTTGAAAATTCCCTAAGCACTGAAGGTTTCCACTGATAATCCCTGAGGCTTTACTTCTTACCCTGCAAGTCTAACTCTGAGTGTGGTACAATGATCGAGGGCTGATCAGGAGTGATTATGTCTTTTATCAATCTAACGGTAGTCGATACCGGAATATCAGCTTTGACCACTTCCGGGAGGCTCTAAAAAAGGCCGGGCTGGATGACAATATCCACTTCCACGATTTACGCCATTCCGTTGCTTCTAATCTAGTCATGGATGGGGAAGATCGCGCCACCGTAAAGGAGATTATCGGGCATAAGGATATTGCCATGACCATGAGATATGCACACCTTGCCCCGGACCATAAGAAAAAGGCGATGGAAAGGCTTGGAGTAATCTTTTCGATGGACACCTATATGGACACCAAGGCCAATTTGCCACAAAAAAAGGGATTAGCCAGCCGAAGGGGGGACTTGAACCCCCACAGGGACTACTCCCCACTAGACCCTGAATCTAGCGCGTCTGCCAATTCCGCCACTTCGGCCTCCGCAATTGGACTGAATTAATTGAAAATTAGTTGATTCTATTTTATATTGTTACCCTGTAAAGTCAAGTATTACAAGCGGCAGGCCGGCGAAGGCACGATATATAGGCGTGATCGCCTGCCGATGGGCAGGAGGATGATGCATTACAAAATCGTTTAAATAGAAAATGCGTTTGTGTTAGTGCCTAATTCTTCCAATGAATAAGGGGGCCGGGGGGAGCGGAAACAAAATGGAAATTATCCTTGGGATCAACCAACTGAAAAGAGCTCTTGTTAATCCCGTCGTTACGCTGGGCAATTTCGATGGCATCCACCTAGGTCACCAGATGATCTTTGAAAGATTAAAGGAGGAAGCATTAAAGATTCGTGGAGAGGCCATCGTCATCACATTTGAACCCCATCCCTTGAAAGTACTCTCTCCCCAACATTGCCCTCCCCTTCTGACGCCCTTTAAGAAAAAAATGATGCTCATCGAAAAGTCAGGAATAGGGACGGTACTTTGCATCGAGTTTTCCTTGGCCTTCTCAGAGATCTCCCCTTTCGAATTTATTAGAAACATTTTGGTAGAAAGGATGAAGGTCAAGAAAATAATTGTTGGGTATAATTATCATTTTGGCAGGAAACAAAGAGGGGATGTCAGGATTCTTAGGAATATAGGGCAAGTCCTTCATGTGGAAGTAGAGGTGATGGAACCACTCAAAATTGACCAAACGCCCGTCAGCAGCTCCAAGATTAGAGAACTCATTAAAGAAGGACTGGTCGAAGAGGCATCGAAATTACTAGGAAGAGACTATCCAATCATTGGGAAGGTGGTCCAGGGTTCTAAGAGAGGACATTCCTTGGGTTTTCCCACGGCCAATTTAGAGATCTCAGATGAGCTATATCCCAAGAAGGGCGTCTATGCCGTTGAGGTCGTGTGGAATCAAAAGGTTTTCAATGGGCTCGCCAATATAGGATCCAATCCTACTTTCCCTCCCGGTCAGACAAGAAAGGAGAGCCTCTTTTCTTTGGAAGTCTATATCTTGGGCTTTCATCAGGACATTTATGGCGAAGACATTCAGATTAATTTTAAGAGGAGAATTCGTGATGAGACCCGTTTCGACTCCCCATCGGGTCTCATCGATCAGATCAAAAAGGATATTCAATGGGCCAAAGCAAATGTTTTTCAAAAATTGGATTGCTCCATTTAATGGATGAGTTTCCCAAACCTCACCCACCTAATCTTACCTAACAAGTTTTGCGCATATTGATTCCATGAGAAATAGATGATCAGCGCCTTTCCTTTCACTTCGTTGACATTGACATAGCCCCAAAAACGGCTATCCTGGCTATTGTCACGATTATCTCCTAAAACAAACAAAGATCCTTTGGGAACCATGACAGGTCCGAACCGATCCATTGAGTGAAGATATTTAGCCGACTGACCTCTCTCATCATAATGGCCCCACGGATCATCGATCAATCGGTCATTGATATAGATTTTATTCCGAAGAACCTCCACTTTTTCTCCTTCCGTTGCAATGACCCTTTTAATAAAATCCTTCGTTCGATCTTTTGGATAAACGAAAACAACGATGTCCCCTCTCTCGGGTTTCTTGAATTGAAAATATTTGGTATTGATAAAAGGTATCTTGATGCCGTAAATAAACTTGTTCACAAGAAGATGATCCCCCACGAGGAGTGTGGGCTCCATTGAACTGGAGGGAATTTTAAAAGCCTGAACAATAAAGGTCCGAATGAAAAGTGCGATCAGGATTGCGACGACGATCGGATATACATATTCTTCTACGATCCTTTTTTTCCTATTTCCCATTTTCTCCTCTTTCAATCGAACAATGGAGGGCATAACGTTTCGCTGCACCAGCAGGTTAAGGATAAGGTTGAAGCTAAGAAGAAATTTTGTGCTCAGATTTCTGACCCTTAGCCTTGGCTGATCCTATCCGCCTTGTTCTGTGCTCCTAATTGATTTCTATGAGGGCAATACCTTCCTTCATTCCTGTAGGCTTATCCAGTAATTCCCCTTCCGGCGATACGCAGAATGACCTTCCATAAAAATCCTGTTTCTCTTCACTCCCGACACGGTTCACTCGAAAGATGTAAACCCCATTTGAAATCGCATTGCTTGAGATGACAGTTTCCCATTTCTCTTGGGATGCGAAAGCCGCTGCGGTAGGAGAAAATATGATCTGGGCCCCTTTCAAAGCCAATATCCTTGAGCCTTCTGGAAAGAAATTGTCCCAACAGATTTGGATCCCAATGATAGCGAATTTCGTTTGAAAAACAGGGAATCCGAGATTTCCTGGAAGAAAATAGAATTTCTCCTCCCAAAGAGGAATTTGCGGGATGTGGGCTTTTCGGTAACTACCCAAAATCTCCCCTCCCGCATCGATGACAACAGCTGAATTATAAAAGGCATCCTCTCCCTTTTCAAAGATGGGACAGATCAAAACCACATTATATCTCCTTGCCAATTCTTGCATGGGCTTGATAGAGGGTCCGTCAACCATTTCTGCAAAGGAGAAATGCTTTTTGTCCATCTCGCGAGGGAACCAAGGATTGGTAAAAAGCTCTTGAAAATCTCCGCAGCGATTTGAGCAAACTTGGTCGCTTTCGTAATATTTCGTTCCTTTTCCTCATGACAAGATATTTGAATACCGGCCAATTTCAACAATGTTTCACCTCTTTTCAATCGGAAATATCTTGCGATTTATGCCATGGGCAATGTATGGAGGTCCTTGACTATCGAAAATTAGAAAACATTTTGAAATCTAACAAAGTCACAGAGTGGTGTCAAGGCTTTGCCTGTGATTTCTTAGTTGGCAGTCTATTTATTCTTATTGAAGGCAGATGGTTAATAGTCCTCTATTCTATTCTGGATCACCAGTCATCACGACTTCTAAATCACATAAATATGAACAAATAGGTTAAGCCAAAGTGAAGAATGTCCACTTAAACCGTCCATTTTTGGAAAGACCTTAAGGTGAATTTGGCTCTCTACCCCTTAAATAACGTACTCTATGAAATGGCCAACTTTTCCTCAACAATTGGACAATTTTTAGTCAGTCGAAATCTTTTTTGGACTTCTTGAAAGTCGAATCAAATAAGAAATTTAATGAAATCAAATAATTAAAAATAGGCAAAAATTGGCACTTATTTTGCTTAATAACTATTTTAATCTTGACAAAAATTTCATTTTTTTTAATCATGTTTAATTGACCATTTGAAAGGGACAAAAAATGTCAGAACGTTTGGGCGAATTACTTGTCAAGAGAAATTTCATAACCATTGACCAGCTTAAAAAGGCAGTGGAGGAAACAAAATTCAAGGGAGGGCGTTTACAGACGAACCTGGTCAGACTGGGGTTTATCAAGGAAGATGATCTACTCTCTTTTTTGAGTGCGCAGTATAGAGTTCCTTCCGTCATGCTTTCCAAGCTTGAAATCAACCCAAACGTGATCAAATTGGTTCCTGCCAGCAAAGCTAAGAATCATTTCATTATCCCTATCCAACGCGTCGGTCCTAAATTGACTTTGGCCATGGCTGACCCCAGCAATATTGTCGTTATCGATGAAATTAAATTTATGACTGGGTTCAATGTGGAGCCAGTGGTCGCTTCAGAAACGGAGATCATCGAAGCGATAAAGAAATATTACGGAGGGGGCGGCAACATCGCAGGGATGGGAAAGGTCTCGTTTGATGCCACCGAGTATAACCTTGATGATGAAGCCAACACTCCCATGGATGCCAGCTTTATGCTCGACGATGATACGGTCAATGTCGATGACTTTGATGCCTTAGTCCACGGGGCCGTCGATAACATTGAGGTCATTGAGACCCAACAGGTAGACGAAGGGGGAGAGATCGAAGGACCCATCATCAAGATCGTCAATGGAATTTTGATCAAAGCGATCAAATTAGGGGCCAGCGATGTCCATTTTGAACCCTATGAGAAGATATTTCGAGTGAGGTATCGAATTGACGGCGTGTTGAGGCGTGAGATGGCGCTCCCCGTAAAGATTAAGAACGCGATCGTCTCCCGATTAAAAATTATGGCTAAGTTGGACATCGCTGAGAAACGACTTCCTCAGGATGGAAGGATCAAGTTACGGATGGGGAAAGGACGGGAAATGGATTTCCGCGTTTCCACCGCCCCCATCCTTTTTGGTGAGAAGGTTGTTCTCCGTTTGTTGGATAAATCTGCCTTACAACTCGACATGACAAAGCTGGGATTTGAGGCATGGTCCTTAGAGGAACTAAAAAAGGCTATCCACAAACCTGTGAATAAAGAGACCGAAAATATCATGACGGCTGAGGATCCTGTGGAATATAATTTTATGGGGATCAATCAAGTCCAAATGCATGACGATATTGGACTCACCTTTGCCTCTTCACTCCGTTCTTTTCTCCGCCAAGACCCCGATATCATCATGGTCGGTGAGATTCGAGATTTCGAAACCGGTCAGATCGCGATCCAAGCAGCCTTAACCGGACATCTCGTCCTAAGCACCGTCCATACGAATGATGCCCCAGGAACTATTACTAGATTGAACCCATAAAAGTCCATCCTCAACTTCTGATCGATTTGGGTGTCCCACCCGATGAGGCGAAGTCCTTCCCTGTCTATAAAGGGAAAGGATGTCCCATTTGTAGTAATACTGGATACAAAGGCCGTATCGGGCTCTATGAGGTGATGCCGATGAGGGAGGAGATCAAAGAGCTGATCTTGGCTCGTGCTTCAGCCTCTGAAATAAAAAGGGAGGCCCTTCGTTTAGGGATGAAAACATTGAGGCAAAGTGGAATCTTTAAGGTGAAGGAGGGCATGACGACGATTGAGGAAGTGGTCAGGACAACGATGGAGGACCGATAGGATATTGACGAATAAGACCATCCTGCTTCAAGCGGGATGGCTATTGGGGAGGGAAGTATGGCTGAGTTACAGCAATTACTCGAAATGGTGATTGAAAAGAAGGCTTCAGATTTACATATCACAACAGGAGCATCCCCTCAATTCCGGATTGATGGAAGGTTGACGAGTTTCGATTCCACAGTCCTTACGGCAACCGATACGAAAAGGCTCTGTTACAGCGTATTGACCGATGCCCAGCGACACAAGTTTGAGGAAGACTGGGAATTGGACTTCTCTTTCGGGGTTAAGGGGCTAAGCCGATTCAGAGGAAATATTTACATGCAACGAGGAGCAGTCGCTGGCGCTTTCCGAGCCATTTCTTTCGACATCCTCAATTTTGCTGATTTGGGAATCTCCCCTGTTGTGAATGAATTGCTTAAGAAACCCAAGGGCCTTGTTCTGGTCACGGGTCCAACTGGGACAGGGAAATCGACCACCTTGGCTGCGATGATCGACAAACTCAATTCCGAAAAAAGCAGCCATATTGTGACTATTGAAGACCCGATCGAATACCTCCACCGTCATAAGAAATGCGTCGTGAATCAAAGGGAGGTCAATTCCGATACAAAAAGTTTTGCCGCTGCCCTTCGTCACATCCTCAGACAAGATCCAGATATCATTCTCATTGGGGAGATGAGGGATCTGGAAACGATCGAAGCCGCTCTCATCACTGCTGAAACAGGGCATCTAACCTTTGCCACCTTACACACAAACTCCTGCGTGGAAACCATCAACCGCATCATCGACGTCTTTCCCCCCTACCAACAACAACAAATACGGACACAACTCTCTTTTGTGTTGGAAGGGGTCTTAGCTCAACAGCTCCTTCCAAAGATCGGAGGAAAAGGACGTGCTTTAGCCATGGAGGTGATGATTCCGAACCCAGCCATTCGAAACCTTGTTCGGGAAGACAAAATTCAACAAATCTATTCCCAGATGCAGGTAGGACAGGCGAAATTCGGGATGCAAACGATGAACCAGGCCCTCCTCCAGCTGGTTGAGCGCCATATCATCTCGATGGAGGATGCCATGGACCGAAGCCATAACCTCGAGGAGTTCAGGCAAATGCTCGCCAATTCCAGCTTGCTCGGCACGAGAAGAGAGAGACCGGTTAGAACCGCATGAACCCTTTTCCAATGAGAAAGGAATAAGCCATGCCAATTTTTAAATGGGAAGGAAAGACTCTCAGGGGACAGATCAAAAAGGGTGAGTTTGAGGCCCCCGACGAGGCAGCCGTTCGAATTTATCTCAGACAGCAGAGTATCATCCCCACCAAAATCGTTTCAAAAGGAAAAGAGATCAAATTTGAGTTGCCTTTTGGGCAAAAGGTAAAGCAGCGATCGATCGCTATTTTTACACGACAACTGGCCACTATGATAGATGCCGGATTGCCCCTCGTTCAGTCCCTCGAAATACTATCCGTTCAGCAAGAAAATAAGCGATTTAAGACGATTATCCGGGAGATTAGAGAGGATGTGGAGGGTGGCTCTACCTTCGCAGGGGCCTTGAAGAAACATCCGTCTACTTTTAACGACCTCTATACTAACTTGGTCGTGGCCGGTGAGGAAGGGGGTATCCTAGATAATATTTTAACCCGTTTGGCGAATTATATCGAAAAGGCAGAAGCTCTGAAAAAGAAGGTAAAATCGGCGCTCGTCTATCCCTCCACCATTGTGGGTGTCGCTGTCATCGTGGTATTGATATTGATGATCTTTGTCATCCCTGTCTTCGAATCAATGTTCAAATCAGCAGGCCAAGCCCTGCCCCTTCCCACATTGATTGTCATCACCATGAGCAGCCTCATAAAAAAATACATCATTATCATTCTCCCGGCTTTCATTCTTTTGATATACCTTCTCAGGAGATATCATAAAACTGAAAGCGGGAGAACGGTCATCGACCGTCTCATTCTAAAAATACCTGTGTTCGGACCTCTATTCCAAAAGATTTCTGTGGCTCGATTCTCTCGAACATTAGGGACTCTTGTCAGCAGTGGCGTTCCCATCCTGGATGGACTGACCATTGTCTCAAAGACCTCCGGAAATAAGACGATCGAAATAGCCATCCTCAATGCGAGGGCCAGTATCCGGGAGGGCGAAACCATTGCGGAACCCCTGGGCCGAAGCGGGTGGTTCCCTCCGATGGTCATCCAAATGATCTCCGTTGGTGAATCGACCGGAGCGCTGGACTCCATGTTATCCAAAATTGCAGATTTTTATGAGGAAGAAGTGGATGTGGCTGTGGCGAATTTGACCTCACTCCTGGAACCGTTCCTGATGGTCTTTTTGGGAGTCGTCATCGGAGGTGTTGTCATCTCGATGTATCTTCCGATCTTCTCAATGGCCTCTGCGGTGGGGTAGACTTCTTTCCGATGCGTCCAAATTTTTTCATAACACCCCTACGCTTCGCCGACACCGTTTGGGATTCTGCTTCTGAAGGGGCCTTTAGGAAGCATTCCGGTTAGAGTGATTACCCTTTGTGGATTGCGATGGAGCCGAACTCAACCCTTTCCTTTGAACCGCATCAAAAGTTGCTAAAAAACGTGAAGGGGTTGATGTTATGTCGTATCATCATTGTCACCCTTCTTCTAGCCATCGCCCTCCTTTTCCAAATCTCTGAAAAGAAGTACTTCTTCATCCCCCTGACCAATAACTTCTATTATTTTATTAGTCTCTTCTATCTCGTCACCATCCTTTATGCCCTCCTATTCAAGAGGGTGCAAGACCTCCAGCGATTCGTCTTTGTCCAAATTCTCATCGATCACCTTTTCATCACGGGTCTGATCTATTTTACTGGCGGGGAAGAAAGTTTCTTCCCAATCGTTTATATCTTTTCGATCATCGGAAGCAGTATTATCTTCTATAAACGCGGGGCGTTTTCATCAGCCTCCCTCTCCACCTTCCTCTACCAGCCTCCCTCTCCACCTTCCTCTACGGTCTCCTTCTCCTGCTTCAACTGCATGGTTGGATTAATCCTCTGGGGCAACCTGCCGTTTACGAAGCTAGCCAGATCTTCTATTCGTTGGTCCTCTATATGGCTGCCTTCTATATTGTCGCGTTTTTGAGCAGCACGATTTCTGAAGAGCTGAAGAAGAAGAAAAAAGAGTTATTCAGAAACAGGTGGATTATGACCAATTGGAGGCGTTCAATCGCAATATCATCCGAAGTCTGGACAGCGGGCTTTTGACGATTGACTTTCAAGGGAAGATCAATTTCCTTAATCGAACAGCAGAGAAGATTCTTAACCTGAACGAAGAAGGATCGAAGAGCCTCTTCATTTACGACCTTTTCCCAAAGATCAGCGAGGTCATTGAGGAAGTGAAGAAGAAGGGACAGGATTCGCCACCTGATTATCGACGTTCCGAAACGATTTTCATCAATCGCGAAGGGGAGAAGGTTCATTTAGGGTTTTCCATCTCTCCTCTTACCGATCCGAATGGTTCCCTGATCGGCCATACGTTAATCTTTCAGGACATTACGAAGTTTAAAGAGATGGAAGAACAGATGAAACGAATCGATAAGATGGCAGCCGTCGGGCTCCTGGCAGCAGGGATGGCTCACGAAATCCGCAACCCCCTAGCCTCATTAAGCGGATCAATCCAAATGCTGAAATCGGAACTCGACTTGGATGCTTCGCAACATCATCTCATGGAGATCACGTTAAGGGAATCCGAAAGGCTGAATGCATTAATCACCGATTTCCTGCTCTTCGCACAGCCCCCTGAGACCCATAAAAGGCCATGGGAGATAACGAAGCTCATCGAGGAAACCGTTGAACTGTTCAGGCACTCTCCCTCTTGCCACGAGGGGATTCGTATCATCCGGCCTACCCCCCGTGAGAACTTCAAGGCAATGATTGACGTGGGCCAGATGAAACAAGTCTTTTGGAATCTTCTGATGAACGCGGCTCAGGCGATGTCCAATGGAGGATCCGTCACCATCCACTTAGATAAAGAAAAGGAAACCTTTTGGGAGAAAAATCTCCCCTGGCCAACTCCAAGCAAAGGCAAGGAATGGGTGAAGATTTCGATTACCGATTCAGGAAACGGAATTCCTCCGCATGAAAAAGAGAAGATATTTGAACCCTTTTTTACAACCAAGGAGGGGGGAACGGGGTTGGGGCTATCGATCGTCCACAAAATCATCGAAAATCACAATGGCATGATAAAGGTGGAAAGTGACATGGGAAAGGGTTCAACCTTTACTATCCTTTTACCTAACGAATGATCCCGTCGCTGCAGGAATCCAGTGCTTTTCCGAAGGCGTCTCCCAGACAATGACGGGACAGAAATGAAGGGACATGGAGATGTTCAAAGACAAAATTCTAGTGGCAGATGATGAGCAAAGCATGCGGGAATTTTTGGACATCATGCTTAAAAAGGAGGGCTATAAGGTCTCCTTGGCCTCTAACGGAGAAGAGGTGCTCAAACTGGCTGAGAGGGATATTTTTGATTTGATCCTCCTGGATATCCGCATGCCCAAATTAGATGGCATTGCCGTCTTGAAAAAGATCAAGGCCCTTTCGCCAGAAACCATCGTCATCATGATCACCGCCTATGCTTCCGCCGACACAGCGATCCGGGCCATGAAAGAAGGGGCCTACGATTATATTACGAAACCCTTCAAAGTCGATGAGATCAAGTTGATCATAAAGAATGCCTTGGAGAAGAAGAGTCTTCAGAAGGAAAATATTCTTCTAAAACAGGCCGTCAGAGACCGATATCATTTTGACAATATTATCGGGCAAAGTCCCAAAATGCTGGCCCTCTACGATCTTTTGGAGAAGGTGGCTCCTACGAAAACTAATATTCTGATCACTGGGGAAAGTGGAACAGGGAAAGAATTGGTGGCGAAGGCGATCCACTACAATAGCCCTCGAAGGGATAAACCCTTCGTCACACTCAATTGTGGCGCCATCCCTGAGTCGCTTATCGAGAGCGAACTCTTTGGCCATATGAAGGGAGCGTTCACCGATGCCATTGCCACCAAGAAGGGGCTCTTCGAAATGGCAGACGAGGGGACGATCTTCTTGGATGAGATCAGTGAACTGCCACTCCTGATGCAAGTAAAATTGCTTCGTGTATTGCAGGACCGAGAATTTAAGCGAGTGGGAGGAACTGAGGACATCCGGGTCGATGTCCGAATCATATCTGCTTCGAATAAAGATTTAGAAGAAGCCGTGAAGGAAAAGCAATTTCGCGAAGATTTATTTTATCGCCTCAATGTCATCCAGCTCAAACTTCCTCCTTTGAGGGAGCGAAGAGAAGACATTCCCCTTCTGGCCATCCGTTTCTTGAAAAGATATTCAGAAGAGTTGAACAAGAATATTACAGGGATCTCTCCAGAGACACTTCGCATTTTGTTGAATTATGAATATCCGGGGAATGTCAGAGAGCTTCAGAATATCATCGAAAGGGCGGTGGCTTTAGAGGGCACCCAAGAACTCACCCCGCAAAACTTCAGCTCCTATCTCGATCAACAACCCTCATTGAAAAAAGGGCCGGTCGATCTCGATATTCCCAACGAGGGAATTGACCTTGAAAAAGTGGTAGAAGACCTTGAGAGAAGCCTCCTAGTGAAGGCCTTGGATAGAACGAAAGGGATTAAGAAGAAAGCCGCAGAGCTTTTACATATTAATTTTCGGTCCATGCGTTATCGATTAGAAAAATACGGTTTGAATAACGGGCCAGACTCCTTAGAATGAGCCAACTCATTTTAATTTCAAATTTCAGATTTTTCAATGGCTGCCTGCGGTAGGCAGAGCAGGTAGGTACAATCTGCGATCGGCAATGTGTTATTTGGTGCTTATCCCTTCCTCTTAAACTGTTTCGCTAATTCCTCCATAGGGATGACGAAAAAGATGGGCCTTCCATGTGGACAGGTCAGAGCGTAATTGAAGGGATAGAGGTTCCCTAAAAGTTCATCCATTTCTTCTCTTCTCAAAACGAAATTTCCCCGGATAGCAGCATGACAGGCAAGGGTCACCAACATCGCATGAATGGTTTCAGTACCTTTCTCATCTCTTTTCACAAAGGATAATTCATCCAATATCTCCCTGATCATCTCTTGGGCATCCCTTTGGTCTATAAAGACAGGGGTGGACCGTATGGCATAAGTCCTTTCTCCAATGGAATCGATTTCAAATCCCATCGATTGAAACGCCTCGAGATGGGACATTAAGATGAAAGACTCTTCTGTGGACAACTCGATGGCGATCGGAATGAGAAGTCTTTCTGAAGGGATGGCTCCTGTTTCATATTCTTTTTTATACCTTTCAAAAAGTAGCCTTTCATGGGCAGCATGCTGGTCGATAAAGATCAACCCTTTTTCTCCCTCGCAAAGAATATAAGTGCCTCGAACCTGCCCTAAAACCTGTAGCTGAGTTTCCCTTTCCGTCTTCCACTCTGGACCTAAGCCTTCTCTGACCACTGGAGGGGGTCCTTCTTTTCCCTTCGTCCAAGGAAAATCGACAGGCCGAGGTGCAAGAGGTAACGGGGACAAGAAATCCCTATCGGAATGGGATTGACCACTGACGTCCTGTTCGTATGCCTCTTTCATCAATGAGGAACGGAGGGCATGCAGGGAAGAAAGGGTACTCTGTACAGTGCGGAAGATCCTCTCCGGATCCTTGAATTTTACTTCTGCCTTCGTGGGATGGACATTCACATCGATAGCGGACGGAGGAATGGTGACGAAAAGGATCACCACAGGAAATTTCCCTGCCGGGATGATATGATGGTAGGCATCGATGACGGCTTTGTAAATCATACGGTCTCTTATAAATCGTCGATTGACATATAAATAAATTCCATCCGCATTTCCTTTTGAGAAAGGGGGGAGACTGGCAAATCCTGTGATATGGATTTCTTCGTCTTCAAATCCAATGGGTTGAAGATGGTGATAAATTTCCTTCCCTAAAATGGCTTCGATGCGAACGATGGGAGATTCTGTTTTCAAGTGCTCCTGAAGGACCCGGCCATCATGAATAAATTTAAATGCCATTGATGGGTTGGAGAGGCTCGCTCTCAGAAAATGAAGAAGGCAGTGACGAAGCTCGGTTTGAATCGATTTTAAAAATTTTCTTTTGACTGGAATATTAAAAAAGATATTGCGGACTTCCACCTCTGTTCCAGTGGGACAGCCAACCTCCGAAATGCTCTTTAGCTCACCCCCTTCACAGACCACCTTCGTTCCGATCACAGAATGAGATACCCGTGTCTTAATGGTCATCTGGGAAACAGCGGCAATGCTGGGCAGCGCCTCTCCTCTGAATCCCAGAGTTTGAATCGCATAGAGGTCCTTTGCTTCCCTAATTTTACTGGTCGCGTACCGCTGAATCGATACAGGGACATCCTCCGGATCCATCCCTTCCCCATTATCAAAGACCCGAATGAGTT
>SMTZ1_10015682_pt1 | contig 13639 bp, 8 predicted proteins | sample DeeMarSWOR136_30_FD_25667 | JGI IMG/M metagenome (IMG submission 25667) | reverse complement strand
CGGTGCGGGCGGTGGAAGTATCGCTTGGATTGATGAGGGAGGAATTCTGCGAGTCGGACCGCATAGTGCAGGTGCGGACCCGGGCCCGGCAGCTTATGGAACAGGAGGACAAGAGCCGACAGTAACTGATGCTAACCTTCTTCTTGGACGATTGAATCCTGATTACTTTCTGGGTGGTGAGCTCCTGTTACATTCGGAGCTTGCCAAGCTATCAATTCAAGAGTTGGCTAACAAGTTGTCCTTATCACCAGAAAACTGTGCCTTTGGTATTGTTCGAGTCGTAAATGCCAATATGGAACGAGCCATTCGTGTAGTCTCTATTCAACGTGGATTTGATCCACGCGACTTTGTCCTAGTTGCATTTGGGGGAGCTGGACCAATGCATGCGTGGGCGTTAGCGAAGAATTTAGGAGTTCCACGCGTTCTTGTACCCAGGGCACCTGGACTTCATTCGACCTTAGGGTTATTAGCTACAAATCTCCGTTGTGATCAAAGCCAAACCGTGTTGGAATCAGCTACCTCACCCGATTTCAGACGTATCCAAAAAGTATACCAGCAATTGGAAACACAACTACGAGATTTACTTCGAAAACAAGGTGTTCCGCAGAAATCGATTTCTATTCAACGTTTCACCGATCTCCGGTATGAAGGACAAGCTTACGAAATCACACTTCAAGTTCCAAGGGGTCGAATCTCAAAGGCTTGGATGCAGGAAGTGGTAAAAGCTTTTCATACCCGCCATGAGCAGCAATATGGCTTTGCAGCAACAGAAGCTCCCGTTACTATTGTGAATCTTCAAGTTATCGCCTTTGGTCCAATGCCGACATTGAAACCTGCGGAAATAGAACCTCAGAAAGAACTCTCACCTACACCTCAGATGACTCGACCTGTGTTTTTTGAAGAAGTTGAAGGAGTTATTGATACACCGATTTTTGAACGGACTACGTTGGGACAAGGGGCTGTGATTGTGGGTCCAGCGATTATTGAGCAATTAGATTCAACCACGGTTGTTCATCCTAAGACCCGAGCAGTCGTAAGCCGAGGAGGTAACTTGGTGTTGGAGGCGATATCATGAAAACCGACCCAGTATCCTTTGAGGTTTTCCGTAACGCTTTCATTTCTGTAGCTGAGGAAATGGGGGCGGCCTTAGTTCGAACAGCGTATTCACCAAATATCAAGGAGCGCCGTGATTGTTCGGCAGCAGTGTTTGACGTGGAAGGTGAAATGGTCAGTCAGGCGGAACATATTCCTGTCCATTTGGGAGCAATGCCTGAATCGGTGAAAGCCGCAATCGATGTCTACCCGATTACGCAGTGGGAAAAGGGGGACGTCGTTATTCTTAATGACCCTTATGAAGGGGGGACCCATCTTCCAGATATTACACTCATTTCCCCTGTTTTGTATAAGGAAGAGGTTTCTGGATTTGTCGCAAATCGAGCGCATCACGCGGATGTAGGAGGTTCTGTTCCAGGGTCTATGCCTGGTGGAGCCACAGAAATCTACCAAGAAGGCCTCCGAATCCCTCCTACTAAGTTGGTTGAAGGTGGTAAGGTGAACCAAGGGCTTTGGCGGATGATCTTGGCAAATGTTCGGACTCCCATCGAACGACAAGGAGACTTACGAGCCCAATTAGCGTCTAATGCAACAGGTGTTACACGTTTCGAATCTATCCTTCGAAAATATTCACGTCTAACAATTTTTACATTCCTCACTGATTTACACGACTACTCCAATAACCGGATGTTACAACAACTCCAGCAGATGCCCAAGGGGAAATACACATTCACCGACTACATGGACAACGATGGCGTCACCTCAGAACCAGTAAGCCTTACAGTACAAGTCACCATAAAACAAAACCAAATAATCTTTGACTTTACTGGAAGTAATCCTCAAACTCAAGGCAATATCAATGCGCCTTTCGCTGTCACCCTCTCCTGTTCATATTACGTGCTTCGATGCGTGACTGACCCTACCATTCCGGTGAATGCAGGTTGTTATGCACCCCTTAAGGTCATTGCGCCAGTAGGGACCGTTCTCAATCCACGTCCTCCTGCAGCAGTGTCAGCCGGTAATGTTGAAACTTCACAGCGAATCGTTGACGTGCTTCTTGGAGCATTAAAAGAGGCGCTACCAGATCGTATTCCTGCAGCCAGCCAGGGGACGATGAACAACCTCATCATCGGGGGAACCATTCCTGGAACAACACGGGCTTTCACTTTTTATGAAACAATCGCTGGAGGACTTGGCGCACGTCTGAAATCTGATGGCATTGATGGAATTCACAGCCATATGACGAATACTGCAAATACGCCTATTGAAGCGCTGGAGAGTGCTTATCCCCTTCGTGTTCGTTGTTACAAGCTCATTCCGAAGAGTGGAGGTAAGGGACAGTATCGGGGTGGTGAAGGTATCCACCGAGAGATTGAAGTCCTCTCCGACCAGGCGGTTGTATCTATTCAAAGTGATCGCCGTCACTTTGCCCCGTGGGGACTCCGTGGTGGTCAACCGGCGCTTCCAGGAAGAAACCGCCACTGGGAGGGAACTGAATGGAAAGAGCTCCCTGGCAAAATTACATTTACCGCACGGAAAGGAGATGTCATAAGCATCCAAACCCCAGGTGGTGGGGGTTATGGGGCTTCCAAAGAGAAAAAACGAGATCTATAGTATTCCAAAAAGGACAAGGGCATTAACGTAGAAAACTGCTCCAAATAAGATTAAGAGGACTCCAAAAATTGCGTTAAGAACGCGGTAGCCTTTGGTTCCGATTAGATGAGTTCCCTTATTGGTGAGCCAAGCAGTTCCTATCAGCCATACATAATCGATCCATACGTGACTGAGAAACATGATAATAACTCCAGCTAATGCTGCTAAAAGGAGGGCATCGAGTACGATTTTTGCACCAGCAGTAAACCACCAAACGATAAAGAAGGGGTTCAACGCAGAAAACACGAAGCCAATAAGAATTGGGTGCCGGGTTGGTTTGTCCTTTGCCAAGTCGATTTCTTCCACATCTTCAATAGATTTGGTTGCTTCACGAACTTGAAGGGCACCAAAGACAATGAGAACACTACCACCTGCGATTGCTAGTCCAACATGAAACCCTGGAAGATAGAAAAGGAAGCTTAATCCAAATGCGATAAGGAGAATGACTGGAAACTCAACAAAAGTATGACCAATCGAGAGCCAGAATCCTCCTCTCCAACCCCACCGAGAGGCATTGGATAGATTGGTAAACAGAAGAGGGCCTGGCGAGAGGGCACCACTCAATGAGATTAAGATGACACTTAGAAGAAAGAGAGGAAAAGGGTTCACAAGTTCGCCTCAGAATACTTGATTGGATATATAGTAATGGGATAGTTGATTTTTATATTAACGAATCTATGATGCCAATTTCGTCTTTAGAATCAACAACGAATTAACAGAATCTAAAAAATCTGGAACAAGAACAATAGGAGATAAACACATTAGGTATAATCGTGTAATGCCCTTGTCAAGAATGAAATAGAATTCGCTGGTTCACAGGCGTACTTAATTAATGAGTTGGATTATTAATGATTGATTTAACACCAGAAGAAATTCCAAAATTAGCTGTTATTGTTACCTTAGGTGTAGGATGTTTAGATTTTGCTCGCGGTGTAATACACACCTTTCTGCTTGAATATGCCGGGGTATTCATAATGGGATTAGATCTTTCTTTTGCTCGTGAAAACCAGTTATTCTTATTGGGTGTATTTGGAATTTCTAATTATATCACGGGAACGTTCTTGATTCTGATTGCATTAAAAGCGCGTGAGTTGATTCCGTATATTCTTGTAATAATTCCTACGTGGTACATTGTAGGGAATGCTGTAATAAGTCGAACTGTTATTCCCCAAGCAGAATTGGGAGGACTTCCAATGATGCTTGGATATTTCATTATTTGTATTCTTACTGCGGTATCGTCTTTTGTGGTTATTTATTACAGGAGACGACAAAAATCAACCTAGTACGTGAAGAAGCCCTCTTTGGCTTTCATACCGAGTTTGCCTTCTTTCACCATTTTCTTGAGGAGTGGATGGGGAGCATAGAAGTCATTGTACTCCTTTGCAACAAATTCCAGTTTTTTGACTACTGCATCAATACCTAATGAATCCGCAAGTTCAAGAGTGCCGACTGGTTGGTTGAAACCTAGTTTCATTGTTTTATCAATATCTGCTGGTGATGCTACACCGTCTGCAACTAGTTCAGCAGCTCGATTAATGCCTACAACAACTACCATCTGCGGATCAAATTTGTCCGCTAATTCTTGTGACCATACTGTTGGGCGTTGCCAGCGATTTCCAGGATGTTCATAGAAGCCTTTACCAGTTTTGGCGCCTAATTCACCTTTTTCCATTTTCTCTTCGAGACATTTTGCCATCTTCATGCCTGGAATTCGCGTTGTCATGAATTTCAAGACATTATACACGACATCAATTCCAACGAAGTCTAACAGACCAAAGGTTCCCATTGGAAGGCCTAATTTCATGGTCGTGGCTGAGTCAATTTCTTCGGGTGTGAACTCTCCAGAATCGACAAGCTGTCCAACAAAGTTCAACGGAAACATCTGGATGCCATTAGCGATGAACCCAGGGACATCTTTGTTGCACATAACAGGTTCTTTACCCATTTTCTCCGTCAAGGCATAGATGACTTTGGCAGCAGCGTCCGACGTTTTTTCACCTTTGATTATCTCGACAATATTCATCCTGACGACTGGTGAGAAAAAGTGCATTCCAACCACTTTCTCAGGATGCTTGGTGGCTGTAGCAATGTCCGTAATGGGCAGTGAACTGGTATTGGTAGCCAGGATTGCATTCTTAGGGGCCTTTGCTTCGATATCAGCAAACACTTCCTGTTTGAGGGATAAAATTTCTGGGATAGCCTCAACAATAATATCTGCATTCTTGACTGCTGCATCACGATCAGTTGTTGTTGAGATCCGTTTGAGAGTGGCATCGTGGTCTTCTTGAGAGATTCTCCCTTTTTCTAGGAATTTTCCAAGGCTCCATTTAATATCTCCCAAACCTTTCTGTACGAACTTGTCTTTGATATCAACCATGACTACATTATAACTCGCTTGAGCGAAGCTTTGGGTGATACCGTGACCCATCAAACCAGCGCCCAAAACGGTGACGTTTTTCACATCTTCAGCCTTCATGTCAATCACCATGAGTAATGGAATTCAAACATATGATATAGGGTCAGTGTGTTGAAGGGACTCTTAAAACTTGATGTTCGTTAATTGCACAATCACCTTACAGTAACCCAAGTAATCCAAGGATGAAATTCCGAGTGGGTTCGAAAAGTAAGAGGATTAGTAAGAGGATGATGATGAACAGAGCCCCATAGACGATTTTGACCTTATGCTTACCCCAGAACCCTGTATGCAACTTATGCATGTGCTCAGTGCTCTGGCGGTACCGGGCAAACATCCACGGCAACTGATCTGCAAAATCACCAACTGTCTTCCCTTCTGGGAAATAAGGAGCTAGGGGCTGATGTATTGGTGCACCGTCTTTCACTGTTAGTGGTTCGGGTGTGTTCCAGTTAAACAGGAAGTCAATAATGGGATTGACGCCGCTTACTTTCACGGCATTTTGATACCAGAGCTCACGCCAGTGATAATCTGACGTTACCCATTCGATGTTCCCAGTGCGGGCGTTGACCCAGATGTCAGCGCGTTCCCAGTCTTCGTGGGGGAGTGGGAGAGTGATTTCCAATGGCCAGTACCAGACATAGCGATAGACCCAGTATGCGTCGGCTTCAAGCCACGTGTTAATCCCATAGGAGAGGTTTTCGGGGTGATTGGTTGGATGGAAATCTTGAGGGATGAGAACCCATTGTTTTCCAGTCCAGAATTTGGGTTCAGGATAATGAATCCATTGATCTTTGCCTTTTACCTCACCTTTGTAATAGGGGTTGAGTTCCCGTCTTGTGCTATAGAAGTAAAGACTAGCAGTATGGATGTCAGGTGGTTTTCCGAAGTATCTTGCAATAAAGTTGAACCGTCGGCTAAAGCTAACGTGGGGACGGGTCCAGAGTTCAATTTTCCGTGGGTTGATGAGATTTCGAATAATCGTAGGTTTGGCTACATCACCGGGTGGCGTTATTATAAGGTCGCAGCGGTCGCCTTCACGGGCCTTGATTCCAACTTCGTGGGGGAAAGCTCGTGTCTTAAATCCGCGGATGTATTTGGATTGACCGTCACTGCGGTCGTTGGCTTTCATTTCATAGAGGTTGACATCTGTGCCGCCTTGCCAGTCTTCGCGGTACATGCCATGTTCGTAGCGTTGGCTCCAGTAATCGCGGAAGAGGTGGGCACGTGGTGGTTTGAAGATAACAGGTCCATCGTGTTTGTTGCGTGCCCAGCTGGCGCGTATGAGTTCGATGAAGCCAAGGCGTTGACCTAATGCAAAGCCGGTGATTTTCAATGGGGTGTCTTTATCAACATCGAGCGGCTTTAGGGCGTGACGGATTTCGGATTCGAAGGGATCGGGGTATTTGGCTAGTTGGGCTTCACGGAACAGATCAGCGGTAAGGCGTCGTACTCCGAAAACGGTTGAGCTTCCCACTTTGAAGGTGAAAAGGGCTTCTACCCATTCTCCGCGCCCATCTTCAAATTCCACATAATAGTCGGTGATTAACAGTTTTGGTTCCCAGGTTTTAGGATCTAAGAAGATATCTAGGCGGTGGTTGGTCCAACCTTGTCGATAGTTAGCTCCGGGTGCTGGATTTTGTTCACCAGGTTCGAAGCAGAGCCATAATCTGTAGATGTAATATTCTCCATCGTATTTGGCATCACCGATGAATACGGTGCCAAAGAAAACTTCTTGGAAGTTCACGCCATTGCGGAGTCGTGCTTGGGCGAGTTCTTCGGCAGTCATGATGCGTGGAGGTGCCCGAATTCTCAGAAACTCGGATTCCTGAGTGACGCGTTTGGGATCAGGCATTTCGAGGGTAATGGTGCTTTCAACTAAGTAGTTGTTGCCAGAGTGTAGTTCTCGTTTGCCTTTATAGCGGAGGTTGAACCGGTGTGGGACGTTTTTGAGATGTTTGGTTAATTCGACCGCAGCTGAGCCAAGGGTGACAGTTGGGGTGAGGGTTTGAGGATTCACATAGTCTTTGATGTCATATTCGGGAGCAAATCGGGGGACGTAGGTTGGGAGTTGAGCACCTTTTTCAAACAGGATGCTGAAGGTTTCTTCCCATTTGTCCTCTAGTGTGGTTATCCAATTGGTTTCGGCGGTTAGGATTTTTGGACGACTAGCAATTTTGAAGAAGATTGTTTGGATGGAAATGGGTTCGGGGGATCCACGATGGTAGATACCAAAGCTTACTGGAAAGAGTGGTGTTTCAGCGGTGGGAGGTTCTTCTGTTGCGCCTTTGAGGGTACCAATGGTTGTTCCATTGTAGTCGCCTGTCCACATGATACCGAGCCATGGTTGTTCATCTGTTGGTTGTTCAGATGGGAGTTCAGGTTCCAACTCGCGTGAGGGGGCAGCGGCCAGTTCTATGGGAACGGGTCGAGGAGGGCCAAAGGCATCTGCTGGTTTTCGGTAGAAATCCGTTTCATCGAAAAACCTAGCGTTATCGTCACAGCCAATATAGAAGTGCTTCATGGTGACTTGGGATGGGTCGCGAGACGCTTGCCAAGGTTGGGAAGTACTTGGGGATAGGTTGGGGAGAACACCAAGTGGACGAACTGTGAGATCCGCGGCTTCTTTTTCAGAGACATTCAGGATGGCAAGTTTGATTGGTGTTTCCGCCTCGAAGTAGATGGTGGTTTCAGTTTCAAAGTTGGGATAAACCCCAATAGCAAAATCACCTTCAAGAAACTCTTTAAGTTCTTCACGAAGAAAGTTCAGAGTTTCGATGGCTTGTTCGGGACCACCAAGTTGTTTTCCGATGCGTACTGCTTCTTGGGTATATTCAATGGTCCTGAGATAGACGTTGAGAGTCCAGTTCTCCAATCCAACTTGAGATTGGAGAAATTGCACGATACCGAGAATATCCTTGACAGTTTCCACTCTAATCCGGCGTAAAGCATAGAGCCCAACAAGTTCATCAGTAACATTCAGCAATTCCTGTAAACGGGCTTGGGTTGGACGAGCACCTCCACCATCCTCGTCACTTATCACTGCAACTAATTGTCGCATCCACACTTCAAGACAGAGAATTGCTTCGCGATGGCGATTCAATAATTCATAGGCATTTTTAGCAAGGAAGAGTTGTCGTCCTCCTTCTTCGACGTTTCCTTCCTCGAGGTTAGCTAGACCAGCAAGCCAGCGGCAGTTTGCAGCTCGCCGACGAAGATCTTCGGGATCTCGATATGGTACCCAGGTTTCTTCTGAATCCATGGGTAAGCTTTCATCGACGCCCCGTTTCAAACGAAAGGCTTGAGAGTATTGGTCTGCGGCAGTGGTGAAGTCGATAGAAGGTGCTGCGCCCCAAAAAGGCATCGTCCTGAACTCAAGTTCTTCTTCGGGTGCACCCATTGCCTGCTCAGGAGAGACAGAGGGAGTAAATTCGACTTCAAGAAAGCTTAGGTTTTGTCGTAGTTGTCCCTGATTTAGTTTGCAGATTGCTGCAACCCAGTATAAATCCAAGCTTTTGAATAAATCAACTACATCATCATATCCGACTTCTGCATCAATTAGGCTGCCAAATAGTTGATCCTCTTCGTCAAGCTCCAAGAGAGTGAGGGTTTTTTGTCGAAGTTCTTCTTTGGAGCCCACGTCCAAGACATCACTGACAATTGCCACACGGTATATATCTGAAATTAATTTTTGGCAAAGTACATTAAGGGCTCCGCTCGAGCCTTCTGAGAGCCATCGAAAGACCATAGCCATATCAATCAATCGTTGATCTTGGCGTTGCTGAGCTTGAACTAAATTATTGCCGGCTTGTTTTGCTAGTTCCTTAAAGGCATTGGAACCTTCTAATCCACGTTCTATTAGATTAAACGTCCCGAGCAAGCCCTTCATCGCTTTTTCTGGGTCATCTACAATCTTTACCTGATGATATCCCAAGCGTTCGATGAGCGTCAGAATGAAATCTGCGGCATATTGAGTCAGCTCTAAACTCTGTTCTCTCGCCTCAGCAACCGTATAACCTGAGATGTCCCGTGTAATCCGTAAATTGGCAAAAGCACCTTCCATGTAACTTGAAACAAATCTGAGAATAGAGGGGGAAGGAAGGGCGAGCTCCTCTTTGCCAGCTTGTTCGAAGAACTCCGCAAGAGCTCGAAATCGATTAAATGCTGTTTCGTCCTCTGGTTCTGCAATGAGGGCGAGAGCCTCTGCCTCATTCCAGAGAAAAACCGCGGCCAAAGGTACATTGAGTTCGGGATTTTTCTGACGATTTGTTACTGCGGCCATTGCTGTTTTTCGAAAGAGGTCTGCAGCGTCTGTTAGCATGGCTTGATCTTGGTCAGAAACCTCGCCGCTGACCTCACTGAGGAGTTTTTGAATTGCACGTCCAATATTCAGCACCGTTGAGCCATCATCTAATTCTTCATAACACCGATACTCACGAATCATGGCAGGAAGAGCAGCAAGAGGAGCTGCATCCACCTTTCTTGTTTGCACCACAGTGCTGAAGCATTTCGCAGCTCGACGCCATTCCCGAGCTACTCCAAACATTGTGCCTGCAGCATCTAACGCTTGATTTGCTTGCTCTCTAATAATTATAATAGCCTTTTCAGCAGCTTCAGCCCGTTCTTCGTCGGATCGATATACATAATCATCATACTGAACTTCTTCCTCAAAGTACTGTTCTAATTCCCGCCAACGTTTAGCAACCGTATCAAAGTCTCGTGCAATCGAGCGAGCAACTTCAACTTCCAGAGTTTTTGCTGAAGCGGCAGACTGAATCCGTTGCAGTAATTCAGCGATCTGTTCGAGAATATCAAGAATACCTTGACCCTTCGCCTTGGTCAAATGTTTGGCGATTTCTTCGAGATCATCCTGAGCTGCATCAAAAAGGGCTTGATACGCCTTTACCAAAGGTTCATGATCCACAGATGCCATAATTAGTGTCTCCTTTAGGTCCGATTCATCAATATCCTAGGAGGAAAGATACCGACGAAATTCGCCTTTTCATGTACGTTTGCCCTCAAAAGCTCTTCCACTCGAAGAGAAAAAGATGAATAGAGGAATATTGGATGAGAAAAATAAAAAGGAAGAGGAGGTCGCCTAGGCTCCGGGTGAGATTAACCTAAGCGGATAACGGTGCCTCCTCTTCCAGCGACAACGACCTTTTTACGACCGTCTTTTTCAATAAGCTTGTTTCCGCTGAGCACAACCTTCCAATCAGCAATTTTCAAAACAATCCGATCGCCACTTGCAATAAGGGCACATTTTCCACGCTGTCTATCAAAAATCTGGGCTACCCAACCCCGTCTGCGTTGGATGAAGGTTTCATCAAACCAATCCCGATTGTGCTCAAAGAACCGGTCAAAAATTCCTTGAGCACGTTCCTGTGCTTCATCGACTGATTCGAGTAAATATTCTTTCAAATGTTTACCCTTAACTGGTATTGTTTCTGGTGGCGACCAGTTGCCATCTTCACTTAGCATAAGCAAACTGCCGTTCCAAAGAAACTCCCGGCTTTGACCAATAGCACCACGCTTAGTCTCAACAATAGCATCGACAATGACTTGACCAAGACCAATAAAGACACCACCAACCTCCACGTTCCGATGAAAAATGGGAAAATAGAGTGACCCTTCATTCACACTCAGCAAAGCCTTCTCTGACTGAGCAATATCAGTTGGCTGCTTAACCCTCCCAGCGAGGGCACCTAGCACTAAATCCCGGTTTCGATAATTCAATGAAAAACTTGGACTCATCCAGCATCACCTGCTACTTAATCATCCAGTATCCTCTCCAATTCCCGAAGTCATTTGGTTATGCAGATACTCAGCTAGCTTCAATGCCATACGACCAGGAATGGTAATGAGGTAGCGACCGCGTACGCGTTCCTGTGTCACGTACCCAGCATCTTCTAATTGTTTCAGATGATGTGGGAGAGTCCCTGGTTTTAATCCTGATAACTCCATGAGATCTTGATGATATCGTGGAAAATCAGCCAGTAAATAGAGGATGCGAATCCGCTCCTCGCTTGCTAAAGGGGCGAGTAGTCGTTGAGCTTCTTCAGGTGGCACCTGACGGGCGGCTACTCCTTCGGGGTCCCAACTGGGACCGATAAACACACTACGCATTGCTCTATTAGCTCCACGCATCGCATCAGAGACAACCGTTTTGATGTAATCGCCTAACTCGACTCCATAGGCTCCCATTTTTCGACCAAATTCTTCCATCTCTTCTTGGAATACCTCGTCATCCAAATCGATGTTAACGCCCTTCGCTCTCCGTAACTTCTTGGGAGATTTCGGTGAATGTTCACGTCTGTAATCTTTTTCCTTTTCCATCCTGCGACGAAGATTTGCCATTTGCTCCTCAAGGCGGCGCATCTCGTCACGTAATTCGTCTTCGCGTTCCTTTTCCTTGTCTTTCTTTCGACCAAACATCTAAATTGTGACTCCTATCCAATCTTACTATACTTCAAAAATTCAACTAATGCCTTCTCTTTGACACAACATTGTTTTTCCTGATTTCTCTTCATCATATTCGACTCCATTCGGTTACTAAACGAGTTAATACGGTTTCTAAACGATAAATTTTATTCGTTCTGAATTAGAATAAAATCGTTCACAGATATAAACCTTTCGAATTACAACAGAACTTCCTCACCAAAGGTCAGAACCTCGTAAAGCACATTACACACACTTAAAGGCATTCTCAGCGTCATCTTCCAATGGCGAACATCCTGTGAAGGCAAACTCCCAAGCTTTTATCGGTTTTGCGGCGTTTCCACTAAGCACCTTCACTTCAGATACGGCTGTTCGTCAAGTGACCACTGTTCTTCGGGCTGAACAGTTGAAAACTGCAGAGCTGCTGTGTCTGTCCAATGTCCTTGGTCGACCACGGGGCGGGCTTCCCGGTTATCCCTCCCAAGAACGGGCAGCAGATATTGGTAAGCAGATGCAAGAGTTTCATGTTAGTATTCATGGCCCTTATGTGATTTCACTCACCACCACTGAGAAAGGCAAGCTACGGACAAGTCGAGCACACATGACACGCTGTTTACACATTGCTGATGCAGTCGGAGCGACCCACGTCACCTTTCATGCCGGATCCCGCCAAGGAGGAACAGCGGTCAAAACCCGTGTGAAAGAACGATTACTACAAATCATGGCAAAAGCCGAAGGCGAAGGAATCAACGCAGTACCGGCTCCTGAAGTCGCAGGAAAAATCGCAGGTTTTGGAAATTTTGAAGACACCTGCACTGTTGCGAGTGAGGCAGGATGTTTATTTTGCTGGGATTTCGCACATGACTTTGCCAGAGGCGGTGATGTCACGACGGAATCTGGAATCCTACGACGCCTTGAACTCATTGAGCAGAATATCGATTTGTCTCGCTGGCGACTACCAGTTCACCTCTCAGGTATCGTCGCAGGGCGTCGCGGAGAGGTCCGGCACGCCCCCCTCGAAGGTGGAAGTAACGTTCCTTGGAAGCTTTTCCTCTCTGTTCTACGGGAACAACGGTTCTTAGACAAGGTGAGTATTGTCTGTGAATCAAAATCCGAGGAAGCAAATGGTCTCGACTTTCGGGTGAAAGAAGCCCTTCTGTTGAAATCTTTCATTGAGAGTGGACGGATCGAGAAGGATTATCAATCCGCACAGCCTAGCCTTTCACAGTTTTTTACATCAAAAACGAAGGATAACCAAAAGGATTAGACATGGATGGGCGGTTGGCGTTTTATCCAAGGCAGAGCTACCTCAATTTGTGCGGCTAGTCGAAAGAGAGTTGCTTCATCTCCAAAGCGACCCACGAAGTGCGTACCGACTGGTAACCCGTCACTTGTCCAGTGAAGAGGCATTGACATGGCTGGTTGTCCTGTGATGTTTTGGATTTGTGTGAAGGGGGTAAATTCACCAGCACGTAAGAAGCCTTTCATGGGATGTTCTGGAGGGCAGTCAAAATAACCCAGGGGAACAGGAGGTTCAATGAGAGTAGGTGTGAGCCAGATATCATATTCTTGGAAAAAGCGGGCAATATCTCGAGATATTTGCTGGAGCATCATGATTGAAAACAGGTAATCACCAGCAGTATATTGCCGTCCAATTTTCGCTAACTCCCAGGTGAGAGGTTCAACTTCTTCCTGCAGGACAGGACTTCCACGAAGTTGTTCAATATTCCTGAAGACGGCTGTCACACCTCCCGACCATAGGGCGACAAAGTTTTGATACATGGCTTGAATGTTAAAATCGGGGTTTGCTTCAACCAACTCATGACCATGTTCAGAACACAATGAGACGGCAGTATCAATTGCTTTTACACACTCTTTGTGGGCGACTTCACCCGTTATTGCCTTCGATGTGTAGGCTATACGTATTTTTCCCGGATCCGCTCCAACTTCTTGGAGGAATGGCCGTTTCGGTGGTGGTGCCCAATAGGGATCACCGACATCTGGACCGGCAGTTGCATCAAGTAAGGCGGCACTATCTCGAACGGAACGTGTTAGTGCATGTTCGACGACCAGTCCGCTTTG
>SMTZ1_10004756_pt1 | contig 13639 bp, 9 predicted proteins | sample DeeMarSWOR136_30_FD_25667 | JGI IMG/M metagenome (IMG submission 25667) | reverse complement strand
ATGCCTGGAATAGGTTTTATTCCTTATGGTCCAGGAAGTTACATTCCAAATTCAATTTATTGCAACGTTGGCAGGTGTATATCAGGAGAAAATGTATTCCGTGAAGCTGAGATAATTGTTGATATTTGTGGAGGCATCCCAGCAACTTTTCCTCACGAAAAAGATTTTATGAATCCAAAACTTAGGGAAACTCTTCATAAATATATTACTAGAAATCCAAAAATTGCTCCCGAGAATGCCGCTCAATTCTGGCGGTATGTTGGTGATGTGTTGTGTTCTGCGACAGGAGGAATCCATCTCTTCGGAAGCTATCATGGAGGAGGTAGCCCTGTCATGGAAGAGATTGCAATAACAACACAATATGATATTGAATCCCGAAAAACGATGGTAAAAAAAATAGCTGGAATTGATGATGAGTTAAATAAGAGTAGATTGAAGTTTAATGAGAAAAATACTACAAAATTGCCTATACATGAATTGGATAAGACAATTTCCGAAAAATAAAGTAAGACTAATTTATTATTAATTATTTTCTTTTTTAAAAATTGGAGTTTACAAATAAAGTAGTTGAATCAAAATTGAATTTTTTATTCAAATAGGTATAAAAGTTTATAATCCTCTTTTAAATCTTGGAGCGCAATAGTAAATAGAAAAAACTATTTCCCCTCTTCTTCTTTAAAATAAAAGAACAAATATAATGTACGATAAAATAAAAAAAAGGATATTATTTAGAAATATTTACTAATTTTTGGATAATTTCTTCTGCTTCATTCATTATCCTATCCAGTAATTCTTTAACTGTAGGTATATCCTTAACCAATCCTACTCCTTGACCACAACTTACCATTCCAGCGTCTAAATCGCCTTCCCTATACATTTTTAATGCATTTTGACCAGATGCTATTTGTATAATTTGCTGAAGTGGTGCATTTTGTGATTCTAATTCAATAATTTGTTCAGCAGCTTTATTTCGCCATACTCTGTGGGTATTTTTAATCGAACGCATTACTAAAGAAGTATCAGTTTCGGAGGTTTGAATAAATGCTTGTTTTAAATTATCATGAATAGGACATTCTTTTGTAGCCATCATTCTAGTTCCCATGATTACCCCCTCAGCTCCAAGTGCTAATACTGCTGCAATTGCCCTTCCATCTGTTATGCCTCCTCCAGCTATTACTGGAATATCCAAAGCATCCACAACACTTGGTGTCATTACAAGAGTTCCTATATCCAAAATTCCTGTAGCACCACCATTTTCATAACCTACAACTGTTATTATATCAGCACCTAAAGAGGCTCCTTTTATTGCATATCTCACGCCAGCACATTTATGTATCCAAAGAGCACCACCTTGTTTAAATTTAGGTACTAAATGCTCTGGGGCTTTATGACCACTTGTTTCAATAATTTTTGCTCCTGCATCCAATGTAGCATCAACAAAATCCTCTAATTTCTCTTGGGGCATAAGTGCTGGAAATAAATTGATATTCACAGCAAATGGTTGATTTGTTAATGATTGTGTTTTTCTAATTGCCTCATGTAATTCTTCAGGAGTTTTATAATTCGCACTGGCTAATACCGCACAAGCACCAGCATTACTACAAGTGGCGACAAACTCTGGTGTAGTAATATTAGCCATGGTTCCCACTATTATAGGATATTTACATCCCAACATTTCGGTTATTTTAGTTTTTATCATATTCTTTCACATTAAATTTTCAATTATAGACTATTATTTCTTTATTCAATTTATACTTAAAAAATTATTAAAAATTAATTGATAGATTTTAATAACTCTTCTTTCAATGTATCAGAAATATTTATTCTTTTTTGCTTTTTATAATCATACCAAATTATATGGGCTTCACCTTCCGCTACTATTCTATTTAATTTCTTACTTACTAAAATATGTTTTATTATTATTTTTGATCCTTCTATTCTTGCTATTTTAGCTCCCACATATATTATATCAGGATAGGTTAGTGGTGCTTTATAATAACAATTTTGATAGGATAATATAGGCCCTATGCGGACTTTTGAAGGTTCTTCATATATATCAAAAAATCGAAATAATGCTATCCTCGAACTTTCAAAATAACGATAATATATTGTATTGTTTACATGGCCTCTGGCATCCATGTCGCCCCATCTAATTGGCATTTCCTCTACCACTGTAAAATCCTTTAATATTTCATGCATCTAATTTCTCTCATAATTCTAATTTTGATTTTATAAGAAAATTCTTATTATGTTCCTTTAAAAACTGGTTTTCTTTTTTCTACGAATAATTTAGCTACTTCTCTATGATCTTCAGAAGTATAATATTTTGTGTTATATTCCGCAACAAACAATTCCGCAATGTTGAGGACAAGTTGTTCTAATTATTTTAATATCTTTACTTTCTAGCATTTTCTCAGCCACTATTATATGATCCATCCCTATAAGAATGAGATTATTTATTATAATTTAAAAACTATTTTTTAATTTAAGGAAGGATGGAAAGATTATTTTGACAAAATATCTTTAAAGGAGGTGAAAATCAAGTAGAAACATAAATTTAAATTTATCATACAGGTTAATTATTTAACTTAAAAATAAATTGAATTTAGAATATATTTATTTTTGCTATAAAAACATAATTTCATCCAAAAGGGATTATCTCATGGAAGTATTCATAAAAAGAGCTGAAAATTCTTATAAAAGTAAACTAGGGGAAGATAAAACAACTTCAATATTAAATAATATAAAAAAAGCAACAAATGAGATTCCTGCGAAATTTAGAAAAGTAATAGGGTCTGAAATTCCAAAATCTGTCTTTCTTTTTTCGCAAGAAATTGAAGATTTATCACCAGACACAGTTGAGGGAGTACTCGAACATATTCTGTTATTTGCTGAATCTTTTAAAAGCCTTCTTAACAAAGATAATCATATTGTAAATCAGATGCTAATTAATAGAAGTAATAATACAATACGAAATCTCTCTGAATTGTTAAAAGCTTTCATCCAAAAGGCGAAAGAAAGTGAAATAATGGAAAGTTCAGGAAACTTTGAAGATATTCTCACATTCATTCTTGGTGGAAAAGCTGAAATCACACAATTTAGTGATACAGAATTATTTATAAAAAGAGCAGAAAAAAAATTTTATGGTAAATTAGGTGAAGAGCAATCCCATTTCTATAGCGAAGAAATTCTGAAGGCACTAAATGAAATTGATGAACAACACAGAGATTATATGAATTCAGAGATTTCAAAATTTTTATTTACTTTTTCTCAAAATATCGAAGAATTATCACCTGAAAGTTTGAAACATATTTTAGACCATGCAGTCTTGTTTTTAAATGCAATAAAAGACTTAGAAGGGAAAACACAAGACCAAATAAATCAAGAAATTATAAGGAGAAGTAAAAATCGATTACGTACCTTAATAGATCTATTTGGAGCATTTTTAGAGGGAGCAAAAGAGGGAAAGATATTGGAATCGTGCGAAAACCTTAACGAGATTTTAGATTTTCATTTAGGCGAAGAGAGAGAACGAGTTCAATTTTCTGATGTTGATGCTTTTCTAAAGAGAGCAGAGAGGAAATATGCTCTAATAGTTGGTCAAGATATGATTCAAATGTTGATGGATGACCTATTAGAAGCAATTGACCAGATCCCTGAACAGCATCGTGAATATCTTGGCTCAGATCTTGCTAAATTCTTATTTAAATTCTCAGAAACTGCTTCATATCATGAGCCAGAAAAAGTTGAATTGGGATTTAATGGAGCTATAATGTTTGCTAATACTTTGGGTGAATTAGGTGACTTAACTAAAGCAGAGATTAATCAATTCATTATTAATAGATCAAATCATAAAGTTCGTAGCTTATTTGAATTATACAAAGCTTTCTTAGAAAAAATAAAAATCCGTATGCCTTTATCAGCTGAACCTAATTTTGATGATATCCTTAATCACACACTAGGAAGATATGAAGGACCTAAATTAATTGAAAAAGGTGGATTAATTCATGACTTATTAGAAGATTACCATGAAGAAGTTCCTTTAGCAAAAGAACATTCGAGTTGGGCTAAATCAATAGCAGAAATTATCCCTAGATTTTTAGATATTCTTCCTAACTCTGAAGGAGATCGTATTTTAGACCTATTATGGGAAAATAAATTCCCTGAAGATCAAATTTTAGAAAAATTCAGAGAAAAAATATCTGAGATGCCCAGAGAGAAAGAAAAAACATTCACCTTTAGATTGTTAAATATGTTGACTAACCAAGTTTTAGAAGATGAGAATAAGGATAAGGTATTAACCAGTGCTTTAGCATTTAGAATTCTTGGAACTATTTTTATTGAAATGTTTGGGGGAAGAAATACTGAAATTAGAGCAATAAGACTTAACCAATTATTAAAAGATCGAAAAATAGCAAATATCGAGAAAAAAAAGAATTTAGATGAGCATATTAATAGAATACTAGAAGAAGATCTTAAGGCAATTCAACAAAGGACTATGACGATAAACACTATTATTCCAATAATTAGTAAAAAAGGATTTTTTATTAAAACTTATGACATAGTAACAAAAGATTTTCCAGAACTGATTGTTAAAATAATCTCATATCGCCCTGAGGAACGTTTAAAAGATATTGGAAAGGAATACAAGAAAGCAGGGGTTTCTGGAGAGCTTATACAAAGAGTAAATGAATTCCTTCAACAACTTGATCTAGCTAAAGTCTTTTATAAAAAATATTTTGAAGAAATGTATTCCATCACGATGGATGCTCAAAAAAATATGTTAGCTCTTAGGAAATTCTTTAAATCTTTAGTAGATTTAAGTGAAAAAATGGATGCTATTGAATTTTATGAAATACCTATTTGTAACGCAGAACATGGTATATATATTGCTCTATTAACATATTTATATGAACCTCTCCCAGATATCTTTAATACCACCAATATTATCCTTTACGAACAAGAATATCAGAGAAAAATAATAAAACTCGATAATTATCTAAGCTACGATAAATTAGAACAACTTAAACTTGAAATTAGAGAAACAGAAAATAAAATCAAAGAATATGAAGATTTGAGGGAATTTGATACTACCGATAAAATTAGAAATTTAACTAAATTTCTTAATAGAGATAAAAATGAGATAAAGTTCTTTGATATTATGTTTAAACTGCTTGATATGTCAAAAGAAGTAGATGAAATCTTACAATCAAGATTACAGTTTTCAATAAAATTACTTGAATTTTCAAATTCTTTAAAAAAGATACATCCAAACTTACCAGGAGCCCTCTCAGACTATTTAGAAAAATTGAGTGAATTTAATCAGGAAGTTGACAATACTATAGAGAAAATAAAAGAAAAAAGTGCTTCTGGGATTATATCTCCTTTTGAATTTAAAGAAAGAAATGATGAAGCAATAACAGTAAAGAAAGAATTGTTATCTTTATCTTCTAATGAGGAATTTTTAAAGAATATCGAAAATTTGGTCAAATTCTCTAAATAATAAATCCTTTAAATGTAAAAATTAAAATGTTAAGAAATGAAAATCTTACCCAAAAACTTACTTCATTTTGTAAAAAGATAAATATTGATATCATTGGTTTTGCAGATCCAATATATTTTGATAAATATTATCATGATAATAGACTAGAGGCATTTCTAGAAAATTCAAATACAATCATAGTTATAGGACTTTATTTATATGATTTAGTCCTTGATGCCTGGAGTAAAGATATAACTAAAAACAAAAATTATCATTTCGCTGATTCGATTTTAGCAAATCAATGCTATGTGATAAAAAATTTTTTAACAAAAAAGGGCTTTAAATCAAAAATTATCCCATATGAACCAGGATTTTACCTAAAAGATACTGCCGCTCTTGCAGGAATAGGTCCAATTGGAAGAAATAATTTGCTTTTAACTAAAAAGTATGGACCACAAGTAAGATTGAGAGCATTAACAACAGAAGCTGCTTTATTAGTGGGAACACCAATATATGAAAGTAAATTTTGCGAAGATTGTAATATCTGTATTAAAGCTTGCCCTGCCAATGCTTTCGCAGAAGGAAAATACAATAAAGATGCTTGCTTAGCATATTGCTTGGCTAATTTAGAAAATTTATCTGATAATACTAATTTATGGTGTAATATTTGTATTGAATCCTGTCCTGTAGGAAAGAAAGAAAAATAAAAAGGAGTTATTCAATTTCAAATATTTTTTTAACCATTTTTTTCTTATCCTCCAAATTTGCTTGTTTAGATAAATCTAAACTTATTTCTTAATGCCTAAAATTGCACGATGATTTTTTCTATCATCATAAATTTCGAGTAGATCAAATTTATTGAATACATCATAAATTTCTTCTATTATAAAAAAATGATGAGGAAGTCCCTTCTCTTTACCTTTTTGAGGAATATAAGTACCCCTTTCAATTTCTTTCAAATCAGGACTTTCATGCCAAGTTCCTCCAAGTCGAGGAAATGTAATGAAAATTATTCCTCCTTTTTTTAATACTCTTACTATTTCACTAACAGTAATTAAAATTTCCTTCATTTTATTATGGTGGATAACTTGGATTGAGATAATTGCATCAAAAAAGTTATCCTCATAGGGAAATATCTCCTCCATTCTATGAAGTTTTAATTCAGCCTCTAGATTTTCTTCTAAAAGCCATTGTTCAGCTATCGAAATTCCCTTAGGTGACGCATCCATACCATATACTTCAAATCCTTTCTTTGAAAAGAATATGACATGTCGCCCAGTTCCACATCCAAGGTCTAAAATCCGTTTAATTCCTTTTTCTTTTAATAATTTAGATATTCTTTCCATGTCAGGATGAGGTTCTAAAAAAACCTTTCCCTTTTCGGTGAAAATATCATCCCAATCTGGCATTATAAATATCAAACTCAAAAAAAGTATTAATCGTAAGTCTTAATTTTTCATATTTTCTAATCTATGAAATTTTACAAAACTCTACTCTCTATAACTTTGTTTATTTGATATCCAGAATTTTTTTAACTAACTTTTTCTTTTCATCTAATTTTGCTTGTCTAGATATCATTATCCTCTGTGCTTGTGGTGAACCTGCTCCATGCATAGATTCTGTCCGATAACTTACAGATGCCACACCCATCGTTAAATTCTCAATAAATCTTAGGACTTTATATCTATCTTCGGCACAAATTCCTTCACAGGTTGATAAATACTTTTCGATTAAAGGTCCTATTTCTTTTGAGTTAATATCTGCTTCAGAAGGCATTGTACAAATAATTCCTCCTGCAATATCTTCAGCTAATCTTCCAATTTCATAAGGAAATCTAGTAACATTTTGCTTACATACATTTGCTAATAACATATCCATTTCATAATTTCCTGCTTCTCTTTGGAATCCTAATGAACTACATGCTATGCCACAACTAAATAATGTTTCATTTAGATGTGTCATTTCAACGAGTTTATCTCTAATATGAGATGCATTTTCAGTACCATTATATTCTGAAACTAACGCTGTAGCTCCTATAAGCACATCTCCAACTCCTACTTTACACCCTCCATAAGATTGGCGATGAAAGCCAGCAAAACGGTTAACCAATTCTCCAGAGAATTCAATTTCACCTTTCATGAAGATATTTTCTTTAGGAACGAAGACATTATCAAAAACTACAAAGATTTCCTGGCCACCATATTTAAAGTTCCCTATATCTAATTTGCCTACTTCTAATTTTCGTGTATCACAAGATTGTCTTCCATATATTAATGTGATTCCTTTTTCATTTGTATTGATTCCAAAACTTACAGCATACTCTTCTTCACCTGGTCTTAATGTTAGAGTAGGCATAATAATTGCTCTATGTGAGTTAAGAAATCCTGTCTGATGCACTTTTGCACCTCGAACTATAATACCATCTTCATTCTCGTCGACAATATGTAAATAAGCATCTGGATCTGGTTGGTCTTTGGGTCTTTTACTTCTATCTCCCTTTGTATCTGTCATAGCTCCATCTACCATTAAATCTTGTGTTTGTACTTCTATCCAATATTTTTTAAATTGCTCATGATAATTAGTGTTATTTTTTTTATCCATTTCATAAGTTACACTGTACAATGCATTGGCTGTATCAAAACCGACACATCTTTGAAAACAACAAGCCGTGTGCTGACCAAGTAACCTCTGCATTTTTACCTTTTTAATTAAATCATCAACCGATTGATGAATATGGGTAAAGCGATTGATAATCTCTCCAGTGAGATGGGATTTGGTAGTCATTAAATCTTTATATTCTTCCATTTGGGCCAATTCATAAATTTTCATAACAGTGTTAATAGAGGGCTTAATAATAGGATGAGTCCAAAAATCTTGGACTTTTTCACCAAACATGTATAAATTAACTGGGCGTTTAATACTTTCTAAATATTCTTCGGGAGTTTTTAATGGCATTTTTACATACACACATTCTTTAGTAATTATTTAAAAGAAAGCGAGGTCTTTATTAAAAATAACCTTGATTTGAAAAAATAAAAATTTGTATTTTGGTTACTTTTTAGAATTTTTATATTTTATACATTCATTAATGAACTTATAATAAAGAGGAGAAGGCTTATAAGGCCGTGATTTGAATTCTGGGTGAAATTGCGTGCCAACCATCCAATGATCCTTTCTATTCAGTTCTATACTATTTATAATTTTCCCAGTAGTATCTCGGCTAGATACTAACATTCCCTTTTCTATTGCCTCATCTGTAAGATATTTTTCTTGAATATGGTACCTGTGTCGAAATCTTTCCTTAATCTCTTTCTGCTTATAAGCTTCAAAGAGCTTTGTATTTTCTTTAATGATTATTTTGTGGGCACCTAGCCTCATAGTACCACCTTTTTCAGTAACATTTTTCTGGGTTTCTAAGAGATCTATTACAGGATAAGGAGTATTTGGATTAATTTCAGTCGAATTTGCTCCTTCTAACCCCAAATATTTTCTACAAAAGGCTACATAGAATAATTGTGCCCCAAAACATATTCCCAGAAAAGGTATCTTTTTTTGCATCGCATATTCTGCAGAATTAATCATACCTTCTACTGCTCTTTCACCAAAACCGGGAGTTAAAAGAATTCCATCACAATCACTCAGCTCTTTTTCAATATCTATGTCTTCTTCAATATTAATCATCTTTAAATGAGTTTTAAATCCTTGGTGAGCAGCAGCATCTTCTAAGGCAACATTTATTGAGATATAAGAATCTGAAATGTTGAAATACTTCCCCGGCATCGCAATTTTTACATAATCTTTGGCATCTTTAAACAAGGCTACCATTTTAACCCATTCTGAATAATTTGTAACTTCATTATATGCAACTAGTTTTGCTTTTAAGTCTATTAATTCACATATTATATCTCCTAATCCTTGTTCCTCAAATAATAAAGGTAATTCATAAATGACTTCTAAATCAGGATTTGAAATAACTGCATTTTCAGGAACATTAGAGTATAAGGATATTTTTCTTCTAATGTCAGTATCTAATTGTTTTTCACTTCTCCCTATTATTATGTCAGGTTGTAATCCCATGCTTTGAAGCATTTTAACAGAATGTTGCGTTGGCTTGGATTTTTGTTGTCCAACTGCACTTGAATAAGGTATAAGGGTAACATGAACAAATGCAGTTGTTTTTGGATATTCTAATTTTATTTGTCTAAAAGCTTCTAAAAAGATACTCGACTCTAAATCACCCACAGTTCCCCCGCATTCAATTAATAATACATCTAAGACTTCCTTCTTGGCAATCTCCATTAGTCTTTCTTTTATTATAGTAGTCACATGAGGGATTAACTGCACTGTTTTTCCTAAAAATCTTCCTTTCCGTTCACTAAGGATTGTTGATAAGTAAATTTGTCCTGAAGTTATATTATGAGAGGGATGCATCTCAATTCCCAATATTCTAGAATAAGTACCAAAATCTTGATCAATTTCTGAAATTCGATAGGTTCTTTCATTAGATTCAAGCACAGGCTCAAAATCCCATACATCTTCAGTAATAAAACATTCTCCATGCTCAATGGGATTAAGAGTGCCAGGATCTACATTTAAATATGGATCAATTTTGACTACAGAGACTTTAAATCCCCTAAATTGTAGTACCTTTCCTATACTTGCTGTAGCAACGCCTTTACCTATACCTGACATCACTCCACCTGTTACAAACACGAATTTGCAGTTATTATCCATTATTCTTTACCTTATAATTGAAGATACATTATACTTACAAAATATTCAAAATAAAAATATTAAATATCAATCACATTTAATAAGCGTTTCGTTAATGATTTTTATTTGCCTTTAAAAATTGGTTCTTTTTTAGTTATCAGTGATTTAGTCGCTGCTCTGAAATCACTAGTTGTCATAGACTTCCTCAAAGCTTCATTTTCTAAATCCAGGGTTCTTGATATTATCTCTCTAAAATAGTTATGCATGACTTTTTTCATGCGATTAAGAGCCATTGAGGGACCTTTAGGAGGAATTAATCGTAATGCTTGTTCTTTGGTATAAGGCATTAAATCTTCGGGAGCTAATACTTTATTAACTAATCCAAGGTTTTCTGCCTGATGACCTGTTATTTTATCACCAAAATATATAATTTCTTTAGCTTTTTGGAAGCCTACTAAAAAAGGAAGGACGAAAGAAGAACTAAATTCGGGGATAACTGCACGTTTCACAAAGTAAAAACCTAACCATGCATCTTCTGACATATAAATTAAATCCGCACCAACTAGTGGCAATGTGATTCCGATACCTACAGCTAATCCATTTATTGCAGCAATTACAGGCTTATTAAAATTCCAAAATTTCATACATAAACGTTTCTGAGCGATATCCATTAGGTCGATTTCCTCCATGATTTCTGGAGGTATTGATGTGACATATTTCATATTGAAATACCCTCCTGAGGAAAATGCGTCAGCTTCCTTACACCCAGTGATTATGAGAACTTTAGCATTCTTGTCTTTTTCCATATCATCAAGAACAGTCCAAATTTCTAAGAAGGTTACATATGAAAGAGCGTTTCTTCTCTTAGGAATATTAAAGGTGAGAGTACAAATTCCATTATCCTCTTTTTCATATATAACTTCTTTAATATCTTCAATATTCATCTTAATTTGTGCGGTTTTATTTAATTATAATTAGTATTAGTCTAAAACCAAATAATATTTTTATCTAAAAAAACAAGAAAAAAAAATTATTAATAATTACCTTTTTATTCTTCTCGAAGAGCTCGTTTTAATACTTTTCCGACTACTGTGAGAGGTAATGTTTCTCTAAATTCCCAAAGTCTTGGATTTTCATACTTTGAAAGCCGTTCTGCAGCATACTTTTTTAGATCTTCTTTTACACTTTCTGTTGGTTCAATTCCTTCTTTTAATTGTACTACTGCTTTTACGATTTCACTTCCGGGGCGATCAGGATCTTTGAGACCTATAATTGCTACCATTTCTATATCTGGATGTTTTGTAAGTACATCTTCTACATGAACACTATATACTTTATACCCACTTACGATTAACATATCTTTGGTTCGATCTACAATTGTAATAAAACCATCTTCATCCATTACACCGACATCTCCGGTATGGAACCATCCATCAATAATAGTTTTAGTATTTGCGTCTGGTTTATTATAATATCCTCTTGTAACTTGAGGTCCTCTACAGATAATTTCCCCTGGTTCACCAAGTTCAACTTGTTCTCCAGTTTCAACATGTACAAGTCTTATATCTGTATCAGGAACGGGTATTCCAACAGTACCTACTTTTTTCTTACCATAATAAGGGTTCATTGTGAGGATCGGAGAGGTCTCAGTCATACCATAAACTTCCAACACCTTGTTATCAGCTTTCATTGAATCTTCAAAATCACGAATGGATTCTGCTGGAAAAGGTGCTGCCCCGGATACAAAAATATCAATTTTTTCTAAAATCTCTTTTGGTATTTTTTTCGCTTTAGGATTATTTTTGATTGCTAAGTACAATGTTGGAACATTTACAAGAATTTGTGGATTTTTATCTATTATTTCTTTAATGATATGACTCGTATCTCTAGGATTTGGAATTAATACCTGAGTAGAAGAAATATATACAGTTGCCATACTCATAGCTAATCCGGCTAAATGAAACAACGGAAAAGCAGATATATTTTGTTGTTCTACTTCTGATGGCTTTAAATCAATCCAAGTACAGATTTGAACTAAATTTGATAATATATTTTTATGGGTGAGTTCGGTACCTTTGGGTAATCCTGTGGTTCCTCCAGTATATTGTAATAAAGCAAGATCTTGCTCTGGATTAATGTCTACTTTCTTTAAATCAATTGGAGTATTCATGACTTCTTTGAAATCAAGTATTTTTTTCCCTGAAAAAGGTTTAACTTCACCTTTTGGAATCTTACCTATTGCTTTACCAAGAAAGACCTTAAATCTAGGTAGTCCCATATAATCTGATACATTAGTAGTAATAATACATTTAAGATTTGGTACTTCTCCTAGTACTTGATATAAAACTTTTTCATAAAAAGCATCTAATGTTATAAAAAATTTTGCTTCACTGTCATTTATTTGATATGCTATTTCATTTTGACTCATCAGCGGAGAACAACCTGAAGCAACTCCACCAGCTAATAGAGTACCAAAATGAGCAACCAAGTATTGAGTTACATTTGGTAAGTTAATTGCTACCCTATCTCCTTTTTGTAAACCATTTTTTTGAAGAAATGTAGCAAATCGATGTACTAATTCCCTCAATTCTTTAAAGGATAATTCAGCATCCATACAATAACAAGCAACTCTATTTGGGTATTCTTTCATCGCAGCGTCGAAAATTTCAGCTAAACTTTCTTTTGGATAATCAAGTGTTGATTTAACGTGGTTATCGTAAGATTTTTTCCATATTTTAGCGTCATATGGAGATTGTTGAGTTTGCATTTTTAATATCCCTCACTTTTTAGAGTTAATTTTTTCATTTTAGTAAACAAAACAATTATTATTTCGAAAATTTATAAAACTTTTCTTATTTTGTATTAAAATCAAAAATTATATTGAGTTATCCTGAACGGTTTGAGAAAGATAAAAAAAGAAAATTAAGATTTTTAAAATTAAACTTTTAAATTGTCTTGGATAAATGAAATCTATTCAATTTTAACCAGGATCTTTATATCTTCATGTATTTTATTAGCTAACTTCTCAAATGCTTTAGATATATCATCCATTTGTATGACTTTAGTAATTAAAGGTTTTACGTCTACTCTTTTCTGGTCTAATAAATTGATCGCAGCTTCAAACGTATCTTGATTATATGCAAATATGCCCCTCAATGTGATATTTTTAATTTGGAGTCCATAAAAATTCTTGAGAACGCCGACATCAGGGTCCATCCCAACCAATGTAATATACCCTCCTCGTCGCACCAAATCGATTGATGCTGTAATGGTTTCATTTATTCCTACACAATCAAAAACATGAGGTGGACCAATTCTATCAGTAAGTCTTTGAATTTTTTTCCATTGCTGTGGAGGAAATGCTTTACTCGCACCTAATTCTAAAGCTCTTTTTTGTTTTGATTCTACTGGATCTAACACATAAATATTACTTGCCCCTGCTAC
>SMTZ1_10004750_pt1 | contig 13644 bp, 10 predicted proteins | sample DeeMarSWOR136_30_FD_25667 | JGI IMG/M metagenome (IMG submission 25667) | reverse complement strand
AGATCTCTCGTCGAATAGCCGCTTTACCTGGCAAACAGAAGCTGAAAATAACCTCACCGGATGTGGTGTTTCAAAGATATGGACCACAATTCAGTGTGCTGAAGAAAGAGGTATTCATGGTGTTGCTGTTAAACAGCGCGAATATTCTGACAGGAGAGCACAGAGTTTCAGAAGGGACCTTAAATGCTTCACTGGTTCATCCCCGTGAGGTATTTAATCCGGCCATTACTGATCTGGCAGCTTCTATCATTCTATTGCATAATCATCCCTCGGGTGAAACGGAACCCTCTCTTGAAGATAACAACATCACCCGCCGTCTGGTCGAAGCGGGAAAATTACTGGATATTCCCGTTCTGGATCACATTATTATCGGGGGAGAGAAATATTTCAGTTTTAAGGAAGAAGGAATGCTGGATATATAGGAATGAATGCTAGGATTTGGCTGAGTGACTCATTAACACACTGACGAATTTGAGAGAATCCGTGTTCTCAAAAATGATCTTAATAATTACTGAGATAGGTACAGCCAAAAACATACCAATAATTCCCCATAACCAGCCCCAGAAGATCAGGGAAAACAGGACTACCAATGGACTCAGATTCAGGCGCCGGCCAACAATGCGGGGATCAATGAAATTACCAATAATCATCTGAATACCAATGAGAAAAACGGACAACCAGATGACATTAGAAATACTTCCAAACTGAATAAAAGCAATAAGAAGTGGCAGTGCTGTTGCAATTATAGAACCAATATTGGGAATAAAATTGAGCAGAAATGCCAAAATACCCCAAATAATAGCAAATTCCACCTGAAAAGCCGATAAGACTACAAAAAAGAGAAATCCGGTAGCAGAACTGGTAAAACCTTTGGCAATCAGATAATTTTGTATCTGGCGATTGATATTTTTAATCATTTCACTGACTCGATTGGAATAATCATCTTTGAAAGCAAATTCCACTTTCCTGATTAACTGATTTCTTCCGATCAAAATGAATAATAAGAACAACAATACCAGAAATGTATTGGACATAAAATTAAGCATGGAACCAAGGGTGTTGAGGATAAGCTTGTGAAGTGATAATTGTCGGATCTGGTCCAGTAAGTGAAACCGTTCGCCTTCACTCACCTGATTGGTTAAGGCCTCCCGAGGAATATTAAGATAGTCTAATAGATTTTGAAGAAGAATAGTAATTCGCGAACTATATCTGGGAAATTCTGAGGCAAAGGCTTTAATACTGGTATAGATTAACATTCCGAACAGGTTGAGAACTAAGAAGGTAATAACTAAGGCGATCAAAATGGAAAGTACGGTCGGCACCCGCCGTCTTTCAAAAAAAGTAATAAGCGGATTCAACATGTAGCTGATAAAAACCGCTAAGGCAAAGGGGAGTATAATAGAGCTGGTCTGATAAAGTACAAAGCCGATAGCAATAATGGTGATAATACTTAAAAGGGCTATGATAAGCCGGTTTTCCCGGATCATTATATCCCGTGGCGATTTAGATGTATCAACAAATTCAACTTGATCTATTTCCGCTTCCTCGGTCAGTTTTCCCAAAAATTTCCGGGCATTGGAAAGAAAATTCATGATCTTTTTTTATAATTTGTTTTGCAAAGTTATACTAAAGTAGGTATATGGATACACAAAAGTTCATTCAATATTAACTAAATTTCGAAATTTTGTGATATTACTCAGTATGCCTCCCTATAAGATTTTATATCCGTTCATGAGTGTCCAGGCAAAATTGGATTTTAATATTTTATTAATTACATTTATGAGTCTAAATCAGATGACCCTCCCCTGGCCCAATAAATAGGGCCTTTCCCGGGGCTGTATCAAAAAGTACATTTTGTGCATAATTATAAAATTTATTAATTCTAGACTATCTATCAACTCACCCCTCAACCCCCTCTCTTTAAAAGAGAGGGGGCGAAGGGGGTGAGTTGATTTGCACCATAAGTATTTATAATAATGCATTTTTTTTCATTAATTTCACCTTCTGATACAGCCCCGGGATGAAGGGGTGGATTATTTCCAAGAACTACAGAATAAGTATGAATTGATCAAGAGTATCTTTATTTGCTATCAAAACTGCAATTTTAATGCTTATTATTATTTTAAACCGAACACTACTAATATCCATTAGAGGAATGTTAAAAGTCCTTTTTAATGGGCTTCCAACCAATTTTTACCCATGCCCACATCCACCTTAATAGGTACATCCAGCTTTATAGCTCCCTCCATCTCTTTTTTAACAAGCTGTTTAACCCGCTCCATTTCACTGGATTTTACTTCAAAGACCAGTTCGTCATGCACTTGCAGGATCATACTGGTTTGTAGTTTTTCCTTTTCGAATTTATTTTGAATATTGATCATCGCCAGTTTGATCAAATCGGCAGCACTCCCCTGAATGGTAGTGTTAATGGCCATTCGCTCGGCATTTTGACGAACATTGGCATTTTTACTGTCTATTTCAGGGATATAGCGTCTTCGGTTACGGATTGTGGTTACATATTTATGTTTCTGTACAAAAGCGATGGTTTGAATCATATACTCATTTACCCTGGGAAATCTGATGAAATAGTTTTGAATGATTTCCTGGGCTTCGTCAGCACTAATACCCAGGCGGGAGGCCAGACCATACTGGGAAATACCGTAAATAATACCAAAATTGACTTCCTTGGCTTTACGGCGCTGATCCGGATTAACCTCCTGCAATGGTACATTAAAAACAGCTGCAGCAGTAGTGGCATGTATGTCCTCTCCCCGCTCGAAGGCCTCCTTCAGACCCTGGTCCCCTGACAAATGGGCTATGACCCGCAGTTCGATTTGTGAATAATCGGCACTCATAATCCAATCCTGGCTGTCTTGCGGAATAAAAGCCTGTCGAATTCGTCGCCCAATTTCGGTTCTGATAGGAATATTCTGGAGGTTAGGATCGCTGCTGGATAGCCTACCGGTTGCGGCAATAGTCTGGTTGAAGGAGGTGTGCAACCGACCGGTGCGTTGACTTATAAGAGAAGGTAAAGTATCAACATAAGTGGACTTTAATTTGGCTAATTTCCGATATTCCAATATTTTGTTTACGAGAGAATGACTGGAAAATCGTTCCAGAATTGGTTCTGAGGTAGAAAATTGTCCGGTAGAGGTTTTAGGTGGCCTTCGATTACCAAGCTGTTTGTGAATTTCCAGCTGTTCAAACAGAATTTTACCCAGTTGCTGGGGCGAATTGATATTGAATTCAGTTCCACTCATTTGATAGATATCTTTCTCAATTTCCAATAGATTTTGGGAAATTTCCCCCGACATTTCTTTTAAAACGGAGACATCAATTTTAACACCATTTTTCTCCATCTGTAATAATACGCTGACCAGTGGCATTTCTACTGTTTCGAAGAGTCCAAAGGTGTTGGTTTCCCTTAGCTGTTTCTCCAGTATTTCTTTCAGTCGGAAAGTAATATCGGCGTCTTCGCAGGCATAAGGATAAACTTGGGAAACAGCAATATCAGCCATGTTTTTCTGATTTTTCCCTTTTTCTCCAATCAGTCTTTCAATGGGAATCATCTGATAATTTAAATAGTGCTGGGCAAGATAATCCAGATTATGCTGACGCGTACCTGGTTGAAGCAAATAATGAGCAATCATGGTATCGAACTGAATACCTTTCAGATGAATGCCATGCTGGTTCAACATAAGCCCGTCGAATTTTATGTTTTGCCCACCTTTAGCAATTTTGTCAGATTCAAATACGGAGCGCAATTGATCAAGTGCATTATTCGCTGTAAATTCACTGGCCTCATCGTTTAGGGGTAAATAAAACGCCTGGAAAGGCTTGAGACAAAAAGACAGGCCAATTATTTCGGAGTTAAATACGTTCAAACCAGAAGTTTCGGTATCAAAAACAAAGAATTTTGATTGATTCAGATTTTTAATTAATTCAGTCAATTGATCATTTGTGCTTACAAGTACATATTGTTGATCGGTCGTTTCAATTGTACTGGAAGGCAGACCATTACCTTCAACGAACTGTGATGCCCGCTCAATTAACGAGCGGAATTCCAATTCATTGAATAAGTCAAAGACCTTTTGTCTGTCTATTTTTCCAATTTTCATCTTCCCGAAATCAATTTCAACTGGGACCTGTTGATCAATTGTGACTAATTCTCGGGAAAGATATGCTTTTTCTTTGCCTTCCTCTAACTTTTGCTTTAAACCTTTCTGGCTAATCTGGTCTATCTTAGCATAAAGATTATCCAGCGATTCAAATTCTTGAATAAGTGTCTTGGCTGTTTTTTCACCTACTCCAGGCACACCCGGTACATTATCACTTGAATCTCCCATTAGCGCTAAATATTCAATTACTTGGATCGGGGTTAATTGGTATCGTTCTTTTAAAACGTGCAGATCTAATATTTCCTGGTCTTTCCCCGGACGGATAACATACATTTTGATGAGGGGAGATAAGAGTTGCATAAAATCTTTATCTCCTGTTACCATATATGTTTCAATTCCTTTTGATTCAGCAACTTTGGCGATGGTGGCAATGATGTCATCTGCTTCATAGCCTGGTTTCTCGAGGAAAGGGATTTCAAAGGTTTCCACCAATTCAACAATTCTTGGGTATTGATCAACCATTTCATTCGGCATTTTTTGGCGGGTTGCTTTGTATTCTTTATATTTTATGTGTCGAAAAGTAGGTTCTTTTGTATCGAAAACAGCCGCGATATAATCCGGTTTTTCATCGGAAAGTATTTTGAGAAGTGTACTGGCAAATCCAAAAATGGCACCGGTGTTTTCTCCTTTAGAGTTGATGAGGGGATTGCGGATAAAAGCAAAATGGGAACGGTAAAAAAGAGCGGAACCGTCGATCAGAAAAAGTCTTTCCCGCTGGCTCATCTTCTGAACCTTTTTTTAAATAATATACATGAAGAATAACTTTTATAAAATGGAAAGTTAGGAAATATGATAAATAAAGATTCAAGAATGAAATGAAAATGATAGAAGATACATGATATGCCTTTTAGAATATGCAGTTCAAAATTTGAGAATATCAGATTATAAGACGAAGGAATGAATATTTATGAAATAACTTTAGTTTTCCTGTATTTTGATTTGTCATAAAATGAGTTTATCCTTATATTTTCTAGAAAAATTACGAGTGGAACTTATGGAGAATAAAGAATATTTTGTGCACTCAAGTAGTGTGATTGATAAGCCTGTTGAAATTGGGAAGGGAACTAAAATTTGGCACTTTTGTCATGTAATGAAGGGTGCTAAAATTGGGGAAAGATGTTCTTTCGGACAGAACGTTTTTGTTGGTTCGAAAGTAGTGATTGGAAATAATGTGAAAGTTCAAAACAATGTTTCCATTTATGACAATGTTTATATGGAAGATGATGTTTTTTGTGGACCATCGATGGTTTTTACTAATGTAATTAATCCACGCAGTCATATTATCCGAAAGGATGAATATAAAAACACCTATGTCAAACGGGGGGCATCCATCGGTGCCAATGCCACCATTGTATGTGGCATAACACTGGGTCAGTTTTGTTTTATCGGAGCAGGGGCAGTGGTAAATAAAGATGTACCGGCTTATGCCCTTATGGTAGGTATCCCGGCTAAGATCATTGGTTGGATGTGTCATTGTGGAATAAGATTAAGTTTACCAGCTATATCAGAATCAGGAATAGAAGCAACCTGTAAAAATTGTTATTCCCAATATAAACTGCAACCATCTGGTATTCTAATGCCAATTAAAGAGTTATTACCTAAGAAACATTCAATTGATGAAAAAAAATAAATTTTTTGGGGCGATTCAGATCAGCCGTCCCGTAAATGTCCTCATCAGTTTTTTTTCCATTTTCATTGCTGCTTTTATTACAGGAACTGTTCAACCCATCATCAATGTTATGCTTGCCTGTTTTTCTGGCGGTATTATTATGGCAGCTGCCAATACCATTAATGATTATTATGATATTGAAATTGATAAAATTAATAAACCAAAACGTCCGCTTGCTAAAGGTTTCATTACCCCATCTTTCGCATACAGATTAGCTTATATCGAATTTGCAGCAGGAATATTCTTGTCTGCTTTAATAAATAAAGCAGCCTTATTAGTTGCTTTATCTGTATCGGCTGTCCTTGTGCTTTATTCCTATCGCCTGAAAAGGATGCCACTTATCGGTAATATTGCAGTGAGTTTTTCCACGGCCTTGGCTTTTATTTATGGAGGAATCTCAGTTAATCGTGTTCATTTAACAGTTGCTCCGGCAATATTGGCATTTTTCTTTCATTTTGGTCGAGAAATAATAAAGGATATTCAAGATATGAAGGGTGATGCCGGAAGCTATGCCAGAACTTTTCCATTGCTGCATGGCAAACAGATGGCGCTGAAATTAATTACTATTAATTACATCCTTTTACTGCTGATTCTTCCTCTCCCATACCTGTTTCACTGGTACAACATTAAATACCTAATTACAGTGTTATTTGGTATTTATCCAGTATTGATATATTCAATAATCAGCATGCGGAGAAATCCGGTACCTGCCAACCTAGGGAATATAAGTAATATTTTAAAAGCAGATATGCTAATGGGATTATTGGCCTTATATCTTGGAATATGAGCCATTATACCTTAATAGATGGTAAGAGGCGAAAAAAATGAAATTCATCACTTTGTTATGCCGGCTGGGGGATAAAAGAATTATATTGGCAAGTCAGTCACCTCGACGAATTGAACTCCTTCGTTCCGTAGGACTGGAATTTGAAATTTATCCGCCACAAACAGAAGAAAAATTTCAGACCGGTGTTCCAGCTGTAGAATATGTTCGCCACAATGCCAGTGAAAAAGCACGCTGGGTCGCAGAACATTCTCACTATGATTTAATTATTGCAGCCGATACTATCGTAACTTTGAATGATCGCATCTTTGAAAAACCACGTGATACCAATCAGGCGACTGACATGCTAAGAGAATTAAGTAATAAGACCCACCAGGTGATTACCGGATTCTGTTTACTATCATCTCAGCAGGAAATTATTGATCATGAAGTATCAAATGTGACATTTTATTCGTTAACTGAAGGGGAGATTGAAATGTATTTAAATTCTGATGAACCGTTCGATAAGGCAGGCGCTTATGGAATTCAGGGATTTGCTTCTCTTTTTATTAAAGAAATTTCAGGATGTTATTTTAATGTAGTGGGATTTCCCCTTGGGAAGTTTTACCAGCATTTAAAAAAAATGGTTCTTTAAAAAAGCATGATAGGATAATCAAGGGAATATTGTTCCTCCCGCAGCTTATTTATTTCTTTTACTTCTTGTTCTACAAAGGGAGTAATCTCACCTACTTGTTTGGCAATCCAGATAATCTTGGCGGTTCTCTCCAATGTTTCCAGCTTATGGAACGCTTGGGTAAAAGATTTTCCTATCGTTAAACTGCCATGTCTTTCCAGAATGATAATATCTGTTTTTTGAAGATAGGGTTTGATACTGAGAGGTACCTGATCAGTTGAAGGTCTGGCGTATTTAGCTACAGGAACAGAACCTAAAAGCAGGATAGATTAAGGTAAATATACCTTATCGAGGTTGATACCTGAATGTAATTCCTATAAGATAAAGTGGGTGAGTGTGGATAATTGCTAATCTCAATTATTCACGATCAATTCCATTCTTTGAAAGTATGATACTCTTTTTTGTGATATTTCTCTAATAGAACCAGTTTGTTATTGTAATTTAAAAGAAATTTGATATAATTTCATTATTTTCCTATCTTTTGTTACTTTAATTAATTTGAACCAGGTAATGTAATGCAATTAGTCCCACTATCGATAAAGTCAATTTCCAGAGACATTCCGGTATTTATTGGCAACAAAAATTGGTCAGAAATGAAAGATTTTCTTAATGAAAATTTTCCGGAGAAACCGATATTTATGATAGTGGATTCGAATATTTTTGATATATATGGTGGAATGATAAGCCAGGAATTATCAGCAATGAATCAATATCGGGGTGTAATCACTTTTCCGGCGGGTGAGAGGAGTAAATCCCGTACTGTTAAAAATAGACTTGAGGATACTCTACTACAACAGAAAGCAGGCCGTGATTCACTCATCATTGCCATGGGAGGTGGCGTAACGGGAGATCTGGTGGGATTTGTGGCTGCCAACTTGCATCGTGGAATTTCATTGATTCATATTCCCACCAGTTTAATTGCCCAGGTGGATAGCAGCATCGGTGGTAAAGTGGGAATTAATCATCCTCTTGGTAAGAATCTATTGGGAGATTTCCATCAGCCTGAAGCAATCTTTATTAATGTGACCTTCTTACATACTTTACCTGAGGAAGAATTTCGAAATGGCCTGGGCGAGGTTATTAAGTATGCAGTCATTTTAGATGAAGGTTTATGGCATATTTTAGGTGAGGAGTATAATAAGATTTTAAAAAAAGATATTCAGGTTTTGGAAAAGATAGTAACGAAATGTATTAACTTGAAGAATCAGGTTGTAACACAGGATGAACTGGAATCGAACTATAGAAGCATCCTGAATTTTGGGCATACAGTTGGTCATGCCATTGAGAGGTTAAGCAAGTATCGCATCAAGCACGGTTTTGCCATTGCATACGGCATGATAGTGTCAGGCTGGCTCTCTCATCATCTGCTAGGTTATCCTGAGCAGAAAGTAAAGCAACTGGTTCAATATCTTAAAAATTATGGTTTATTCCGGATAGATATTCATAAATATGATCCTTCAGAAATTTGGAATGTTATGCTCTTGGATAAAAAGTCTCGCCAGGCCAAACCTAGATTTACTCTGTTAGCAAAAGATGGTAAACCACGTCTATTTTACGAAGTTACTAAAGAGGAGCTAGAAGGTGCCCTCAGAAAATGCTAAAATTTGCCTAAGCTTTTTACCCCGTACTATTCAAGAATTATGGAACAGTCTAAAAAAATGTCAAGAGGCAGATATCATTGAGCTGAGACTAGATATTCTCGGAAATGTTGACTTTTTCAAGATCAAGAGGGCAGTTGATAAAAAGTTAATTGTAACCATCAGAATTCCTGAAGAAGATGGCTTCTGGAAAGATTGCTCTGTGCCAAGATATGATGTATTTCAGAAGGCAATAAATGCTGGTATTGATTATGTTGATGTGGAATGGCAGAAATCAGCTGAGATTCTTCCAAAATTAAAGTTTCTTCCAGGAACTTCCTTAATACTTTCCTATCATACTGAAGAAAATTGTTTTGATGTTCTCGAAAAAATTGCTCAACAGATGATAAAAATTGAGGCCCACATTTATAAATTTATCTATACAGCCAGGACTTTACATGACAATATTATCATGTTAAAACTAGCTGATATTTTTAATAAAGCGCGGAAAAAATTTATAATTCATGCAATGGGGGAGGAAGGTGTCTTATCTCGGCTGATCGGAGCGGTTCGAGGTAACATATTCACTTATGTGTCGCTAGCAGGGGGACATCAGACCGCTGCAGGTCAATTGTCCCTTCAGGAAGCCAGGGAATATTATTATCTGCATGAAAAAACAACCGAGACTAAAATAGTTGGCTTACTCGGTTATCCAGTAAAACAGAGTAAGGGATGGCGCTTACATAATAGAATGTTACATGAAAAGCGAAAAAAAGTTAACCAAATTGCTGATTTTTTATATGTAAATTTTCCAGCAAAAGATTTTGAAGAATTCTGGAAAGAATGGCGACAATGTATTGAAGGTCTGAGTGTCACCATACCCTATAAGGAAACTATCATTCCTGTTATTGAACATACAACTTCCTCTCTACAAAATTCGGGTGTATGTAATACTGTTGTTAAAAAAGGAAATTCCTGGTGGGGGTATAATACCGATGCACTTGCCATTCGTGATTTGCTGAAACCTCATACCGGAATGCTTTCTGGAGGGATCCTCATTTATGGTACCGGAGCAACTGCCCGCAGTTCGATTGCTGCGATGAAGGAATTAAATATTGAACCAATTTATGTTACTGGAAGAAATGAAAAGAGAGGTCGACTTCTTCAGGAATGGTATAAAGTAAAGTATATTTCTCAAAAAGACCTTATAAATCATCACTTTGATGGAATTATTCAGACAACACCAATAGGGATGTTTCCGGATGTATCAAAAGTGCCTCCGATAACCAATATATTAACTGGGGTAAAGTTGGTTTTTGACGTGGTATATAATCCGCCACAAACCAGATTTTTAAAAATGGCAGAAAAAGAAGGATGCCAGATCATTTCAGGTGAAGAAATGTTCCTCTGTCAGGCCATCAATCAATTCGAGTTATTTAGTGGTATAAGAACTTCACTGAGAGAGGTGAAGGAAGTCTGGGAAAAAATCTGCTAGAATTATATCAATGATGAAGTAATGGACTAGGCTTGTTAAATTAGAAGAAAAACCTATCGATATTTTAAGGAGGCATGATGTCGGGTTTGATTTCAGAGAATTTCAAACGCATAGTACTAATTGGATTCCGTGGAGTTGGGAAAACCACGGTTGGTAAGAAACTCTCTGAAATGGCCAACTGGAAATATATATCTACCGATGATTTGATTAAGGAGGCCACCGGTCAGCCCATTTCATATCTGGTTGAAACGAAAGGTTGGAAAAATTTTCGCAAGATTGAGAATGATGTGATTCAGGCATTACGAAATGAAACTGAAGTGATTATCGATTGTGGCGGTGGGGTAGTGGAAAATTCTGATAACGTAAACCTGCTTTTGTCAAACTCACTGATTGTATGGATAGATGCTGAAATTTCAGATATAAAGGAACGTATTTCGCAGGATGATGATCGACCATTATTGTCACATTATCACCTGGAAGACGATATTTTGAATAATTATAAGCGTCGTTTTCCACTCTATCAATTCTATTCACACATTTGTTTGAATAGCTCAAAAGATTCTGTTGAAGAATTATGTCAAAAAATTATCTCATATATGAAAAAAATTAGTGAGTGAATTTTAAAGAAACTTTTTATCGTTCTTTTGTTTTAATAAAATCGAATGAATACAGAAGAAATATTAGAAAGAAGAACACACAATTTTGATAAATTGGCAACAGTTGAGAATCCATCCCGTCATGAAATTTGGCGGATGTTTGATCGAATATCCGGACGTTATGATTTATTAAACAGGATACTCTCCTTTTATCAGGATGTGAAGTGGCGCAAAAAACTCGCCCAAATGCTGCCCGATCATTCTCAACAAACAGTCCTTGATTTGGCAACTGGAACTGCTGATGTATTACTAACCTTATTCAATTATTCTAGTAAAATAAACCATGCGGTCGGTCTGGATATGGCCCAAGAGATGCTGCAAATCGGGCGTAAAAAAATAGCCCTTCAAAATTTACAGAAAAAGATCCAAATTCTACCCGGTGATGCGGAGAATATTCCCTTTGCTGATAATAATTTTGATACTATTACCATTGCCTTTGGTATTCGCAATCTGATCAGTATTGAGCAAGGTTTGAGAGAAATATTCCGGGTTCTAAAACCGAAAGGCAGGTTATTGGTACTGGAATTCTCATTACCTGATAATCGATATATTAAGGTAATGTATCTGTTCTATTTCAGAAAGATTCTACCCAAAATTGGTTCATGGTTATCAGGCGACAGATATGCATATCATTATCTCAACCAAACGGTGGAAACTTTTCCCTATGGAAAATCCTTTTGTGATGTATTGTGCACGGCTGGTTTTCAAAATATAGTAGCACATCCGCTAACCCTTGGTTTAGCTTCCATTTATATGGCGGAAAAACACATTTAAGGTAGTATTGATACTTAGGGAATATCAAAAAATGCTACAAGAATCTGCAATAACAGGAATATATGTCTGATAAAATCAAAAATCTCTTAAAAATAGCCCTAAGAGAATATTTAAATAAAACAAATCTTCAACCTCTGAAAAAAAATGCGATATCAACTGTTACAACTACAATTTTTAATATTGATGTACTGGAGTGGCTCTCTGCTCAAACATATTCCCACAAGATCTACTGGTCTGACCGGGAAAGAAAAGAAGAAATTGGTGCAGTGGGAGTATTGTGTGAGATAAAAGAGAATCGACCGCCAAATGAAAAGGTGTTGTTTCAGAGGATTTCTGAGATTCTGGGGGATTCTTCAGCTAATGTCAGATTTTATGGAGGAATGAAGTTCAATATTAATCAAGTGAATAACCAGATGTGGCAAGCATTTGGTAACTCATATTTTTTTATTCCCAATTTTGAACTAGTTCGATTGCATGATGGAGTATATCTGCGCTATAACTTCAAACTGGGGGGCGAAGAAAAAAATATTGATGAGTTAGAAAAATTTGAAATTGCTTTCTCTAAACTAAATTTTGACTTTAATAAAGTTCATTTGAAATTACCAGAAGTCCATAAGACAGTTAACATCCCTTCTCAAGAAAAATGGTTTAAGATGATAGAAAAAGCACTTCATCTTATTTCGAATGGTGAACTGGAAAAAATCGTATTAGCCAGGAAGTCCTTTTTTTTATTTCAGACAGAACCGGACCCGATACAACTTTTAGGTAGACTAAAAAAGTATGCGGAAAACAGTTTTTTATATTTTCTACAGTTGGATAGAAACAATTCCTTCCTGGGGGCCACACCTGAGCAGATTTATAATAGAAAGGGTCGGGAGATAATAAGTGAAGCCATTGCTGGAACCCAACCAAGAGGTGTTAAATCAGCGGAAGATCAGAAGCTCACCTATAATTTGTTATCAGATGAGAAAGAAATTCGCGAGCATAACTGGGTATGCTATGAGGTTGAGAAGGGAATGAATCAGCTTTGTAAAAGGATAAAAAAGTCCAGAGAAAATAAGGTGCTGAAGCTGGCTTTTGTTCAACATCTCCATAGAGAGTACCAAGGATCTTTGAAGCCTGAGGTTTCTGATAGAGAAATTTTAGAAACTCTTCATCCGACGCCTGCTGTTGCTGGTTACCCCAGATTAAACTCTATAAAATATATTTATGAGCTGGAAGGATTTGATCGGGGCTGGTATGCTGGGCCGATTGGGTGGATAGGTAAAGAAACTTCCCAGTTTGCTGTTGCGATTCGATCGGCTCTGTTGAAGGGAAAACATCTTACTGTGTTTGCGGGAGCCGGGATAGTGGCCGGTTCAGATTCTGAAAAAGAATGGCAAGAAATAGAGAATAAAATATTAAATTTTACGAAAATATTCAGTTAATCATGATAAGTCACTTTGAAAATATTAATCTATTATGGGCTTGGTTGATTATTGACGAGCTGGTTCGTAATGATATAAATTATTTTTGCATTTCCCCTGGTGCTCGATCTACGCCACTAACGGTAGCGGTTGCCAGGAATCCTGGGGCGCAATATATTATTTGTAATGATGAGAGAGGGGCTGCCTATCATGCGCTGGGATATTCTAAAGGTTGTGCCAAACCTGCGGTGGTTATCTCTACCTCTGGTACTGCAGTAGCAAATTATTTTCCGGCGGTGGTGGAATCTTCTTTCGATCTGGTGCCGTTTATAATTCTCAGTGCCGACCGGCCTCATGAATTGCGTGCAACCGGAGCAAATCAGACAATTCAACAGACCAATATATTTGGAGATTATTTAAGATGGCAGTTTG
>SMTZ1_10005696_pt1 | contig 13645 bp, 12 predicted proteins | sample DeeMarSWOR136_30_FD_25667 | JGI IMG/M metagenome (IMG submission 25667) | reverse complement strand
ATTTTTTTCTCCTTATTTATTGTGTTTTCATTTAGCTATTTTTTATCTTGATAGAGTTGAGGTTTCTGAAAAATAAAATATTATAAATGACAAATATGTAATACTCGTAATAACTTGCCTCATTAATGTCCCCCTATTAAATAAAAAAAAATCTCATATTTAAATTTATTTGTCATTTATACCTTATTTTTAAAAAACGTGTATTTAAAATAATATGATATAAACATTATCTTCGAAAAAATATTAAGTATATTCAAAATTATTTATGTGTCCTGTAAAATTAAGATTGCGTTATTTTAACCTTTAATATCTAAAAAACAAATTCTCTGTAATTAATCTAAGAAAAAATAAAATTCATTTGAAAAATCAATAATTTTTTTAGGTATAAAATTGTAAAATTTCTCCCTGTGGAATCTTTCCTCTACCTCTTTTAAATTCATTAATTGCATTAAGAATATCATTAGTTTGAATAAAATCAGGTTGTTTATCTTCAATTAAACTATCCATCATCTTTGTTTTCAATGCACCTTGAACAACTCCCTTACAATGAATGCGAAAAATTTCTTCTCTAGCTAATACATTCGGTTTCGGGATGTTGATTATAATATCGAATCTACCTGGTCGCAAAAACGCTTTATCAACATTTTCAAGATAATTGGTTGTACCTACAAATAGAACTTCTTCTGAAGAATTAAAACCATCCATTCCCTGTAAAAACACACTTACTATGCGTTGGTACCACTCACGAACATTACTTCTATCAGGCATAATCGAATCTATTTCATCAAATAACATTATACATGGTGCATTTGCCCTAGCAAGAGCAAGCAACATATCTACCATTACTTCTTGTTCACCAATCCACTTTGAACTAATATCAGCTACAGTAACTAAAAATAATGGAAGTCGCGCCATATACGCCAATGCTTTCACAAGCATTGTTTTCCCCGTGCCAGGTACTCCATGTAAGATAATTCCCTTTGGTTTTCGTATTCCGTATTGTTTTAATGCTGAGGTTTTTTGAAATCCTTTTAAAATAAAAAGAAGTTCACGTTTTACTTCATCATATCCACCAATATCGTCAAAAGTCATTTTTGGTAAATCAATTACAAACCGACTTTTATCATCATACTTTTTTTCATTTGCAATCTCTGGTGGATCACGAAGCGTTCTTTTTGGCCAAATTGTACTAGAATATAGTTTATCCATATTACTTGAGAGTGAATCCATAAAAGGTCGGTTATAACCACTTTTTGAATTATTTTTTGATTCATTGTTATTATGATGAGATAAGGAGGTAATGATCTTATAGCTCGTACATAACTCTCTTCGAGTGTTAATGTTATAAACTTCAAAAAAAGATTGTATTAGACGTTCAATTAATTGTATCAAATTTTCAACGTCAGCACTTATCTGTGTTATATTTTGAATTCCACTTGATTTAATAGCTCGATTTCCATTAGATGCAATTTCTATAGAGCTGAAATTAGGAGGAAAAGTCTTTATAGATTCATAAAATTTTGATTCATTTATAAAAAATCTAATAGCATAACCGTAATCAATTCCATAATGCTGTGTTTTAAAAGACATTGAAGCTGTACTACACCAAAGTTTATCGTATGATTTTTCCACATAGTTCAAAAATTTAGATATTGCTTCTTTGTTCTCACATACTTCACCATCAACAAAGATGATAATACTAAACCGATAATTTGTACCATTTGACGATAGAACAAGGCCATGTTCTTTACCCAAATAAATTTGAGGTGCTGTTCTGTTGTTAAAAAGAAGTTTTTTCGGTTTTAATAGTTCTATATCAGAGCCAGCTTTTACATCGTTAATTAATCGTTTTAACTCCCACGGGCTAATACAATTCCTAATTCTAAATGACATATTAAAACAATAACAAAACAGTGATATCAAAATATTTTACGAATTAGAAAATATATAGAATTAGATATTTTTTAAAAATATAACATATTATGAAAATAAATTATCTCTGATGCAAATATTTCTCCAAATCAGAATTATAATCATATTATAACATACTTTAAAATGACGAAATATCATTAACGAATATATATTAACATGATACCTAAAGTTGCTGTAAATATTGAAAAAAGTCAATTTTTCTAAAAAAATTTAGGGGAAAAACGACTATAGGGCAAAACTATATAAAGGACTGAGAAGAATATCGCGTCGTCTAAAAGGAATAGAAATAAGAGTTTCGTATTTTCGTTTATACGAATATTTGAAATTTCTTTTTTTGTTCTTTTTAAAATAAGTAAAAACTCCTAAAGATTAAGGAGGAAAATCAAATGAAAGGAACCATAAAATGGTATAACGCAAGAAAAGGATATGGATTTATCCAAGGTGAAGATGAACAGGATGTCTTTGTCCATAGAACAGCCATCCCAACGGAACTATCTCTTAATGAGGGAGATCAGGTTGAATTTGATATTGAAAAATCAGAGCGTGGGCCTCAAGCAAAAAACGTAAAGAAGGCCTAAAATCTTCTAATATCTTAATAAGGTTAAATCACTTCTTTTTAAAATTAAATATTAAAATCTCTCTTATGATAGGGAGTTACAGGTTTGAATTAATTGATAAAAAAAACGAAGGAAAAAGTAGAAGAATTCATAGTGTGTCCTGAATGTGGTAGTAAACACCTAATTAAGGACTATTCTCGAGCAGAAGTTGTTTGTAGAAGTTGCGGACTTGTAATTGATGAAGACCTCATTGATCAAGGACCTGAATGGCGTGCATTTGATACTGAACAACGTGAGAAGCGATCTAGAACCGGTTCACCAATGACTTATACTCTACATGATAAAGGACTAAGTACCGCAATAGGTTGGACAAACAAAGATGCATATGGTAAACGTATTCCCACAAGAAATAGAGCGCAGTTATATCGGATGAGAAAGTGGCAAAGACGAGTACGAATCGCAGATGCCACAGAGAGAAACCTTGCTCTTGCTCTCTCAGAAATAGATAGAATGGCATCTACTCTAGGTCTTCCAAGAAATGTTAGAGAAACAGCATCAATGATTTATCGAAAAGCAGCGTTGAAAAAATTGGTTAGAGGAAGGAGTGTCGATGGCATAGCCGCTACTTCATTATACGCTGCGTGTAGACAATGTCATGTACCACGAACACTTGATGAAATAAGTAAAGTAGCGCATATATCTAAAAGAGAGTTAGGAAGAAACTATCGATATGTCTCTAGCGAATTGGAATTAAAATTAATGCCTACCTCGCCAAGGGATTATATACCGCGATTCTGTAGTGAGCTAAAACTAAGCAACGATGTTCAAGTAAAGACATTGGATATACTTAGATGTGCGTCAAATCAAGAACTTACCAGCGGACGGGGTCCCACAGGACTTGCTGCTGCTACATTATATATTGCTTCAGTTCTTTGCGGTGAAAGGAGAACACAAAGAGAAGTAGCAGAAGTTGCTGGAGTAACCGAGGTTACTATTAGGAATCGTTACAAGGAACTTGTAGAGAAACTTGAGATTGAATTTGTAATGTAATATCTTTTTTTACAAACTTTATTAAAAAAAAAATAAATTGGTGAAAAACAATGAAATTTTCAGAACTAGATATAAATAAAAAAATCGTTTATAAATTACAAGAACAAGGATTTGAGGAACTAATGCTAATTCAGGAGAAATGTTTACCTGAAATAATAAAAGGAAAAGATGTTGTTGGTCAAGCGGAGACTGGCTCTGGTAAAACCCTAGCATTTTGTCTTCCGATACTGGACCAAATTGTCCTGGGTAACGGCATCCAGGCACTTGTTATGACCCCAACAAGGGAATTATGTGTACAAGTTACCAATGTTTTTTTGGATTATGGAAAAATACTTGGAATAAAAATAACAAGTGTGTATGGGGGCATAAGTATCAGACCGCAAATAAGAAACATCAGCAATTCAGAGATAGTGGTTGGTACTCCTGGTAGAATTCTAGATCACCTGCGTAGAAAAACAATAGATTTCCGGATGGTTAGATTTCTTGTGTTAGATGAAACTGATAAGATGTTTGAGATGGGATTTATTGATGATGTTGAGGAAATAATTAGTTTTGCTCCTAAGAAGAGGCAAACACTAATGTTTAGTGCAACAGTATCAAAAGACATTCATAAAATTATAAATCGACATCTTACTAACCCCATACTGGTAAAAACTCAATCTTATGTAGATAATAGAAAATTACAGCAGGTTTATTACGATATATACCAACAGGAGAGAAAATTCTCCCTTCTTGTACATCTGCTGAAAAACAACACATCAGGTCTATCGATTGTATTCTGCGCCACAAGAATAGAATCTGATATTGTCGCCAGGAATCTCAGGAATCAAGGTATCCAAGCTTCTGCTATCCATGGGGGAATGAGTCAACATAAGAGGTTGCAATCACTAAATGCTCTCAGGAATCGGAGAACAGATGTTCTAGTAGCAACTGATGTTGCAGCTAGGGGTCTTGATATAAAGAATGTCACTCATATCTATAACTACGACGTTCCAAAAACATCTACAGAATACATACACCGTATTGGTAGAACTGCACGAGCTGGAGAAAAAGGTGCTGCAATAACACTACTTACAGAACGTGATCATGATAATTTCAGGCGGGTACAAAGCAATGACGAACTCTTGATAGAAAAAGCAGACTTTCCAAATTTTAAAAAAGTTCATTTTTTCAGGGACTCTAAATATAAAGAAAGATCATTCCTGAAGCAACGACAGTGCTTTTTTAAGAGGTAATTCAATATCGTTTGCATGGAGAATCTTAAATTAATTTTTTGGCTTAAGAATATTTATATATCAATTAATACTTTAATTATTATAAATTATTTAGGGGATAAAAATGGCAAAAATATTTTTTAGAAAAACAATAGCTTTTATGTTAATTATTTTGTTTATTGTTATTATTATCCCATCAACTGAAAAAATAGAAGAAAATCGAAATTCAATATTTATCAGTACATCTATGTTAAATTATTATACTTCTTTTTTAAGTAAAAAAGTACCTTCTATAGAAACAATAGATAATGACTGCTATGGTTTTGTTATTCCCCTTCCATCAGGTATTGATTCTACTTATGAGACATTTAAAAATAGTAAAGTAAGACATTTGATAAATGATCTTTTGAGAGAAGAAATAACTGTTTATTGGTCATCAGGTAATTTCTCTGTTTTATCGAAAGATATGGATAACCACTATAGTACTAATAGGATTTATTATGAAAGGGGTACATTTATAGTTCCTTTTTCTGGTGATGTTTATAAAGATACACTAGCAACCGCAATAATTTATGATTATAACAAAACAAGTGAAATAGACGAGGATCCACTTAAAATAGATGTTTATAAGTTAATGGAGCCTTTAAATATTAGTGGTTATAAACTTATTGAACCAAAAATCGTGCAACACCTTGGTATTGCTACTCGTTATGGATGGCCATGCTATATGCAAATTGCAGAAGCAGGCGGCTTTCTCACTTTTGAATTCCTTTTAGATAATGAAACTGTAAAGGAGCTAAATAATAACGATTTTAATATCTTTATGTGGCCATATAGATCGAATCCAGCAACCATTTTTGATGTATTAAAAACAGGAGTAAATTCCAATGTATATAAAGCCATTAGAGAATTTGTTAAAAATGGAGGAGGATTTATAGGTTCTTGCTATGGAGCAAATGCTGCATCTTCAGGAATAATCACTCCAATTCCTTTGATATTTTTACGTCATTATTATCAGCCTAATTTATCATTTTTTCCATTTCTTTTCCTGTCAATAAGTGATAATATAATGAACTACCATCTTGATCATAAATATTTTTATATTACAACTATCGAAATTGTCAATACTGAGCATCCTTTAGCATTTGGAATAAATAAGACAGCGAAAGAATTTTTCAATGGAGGCTGGTTTAAATGGCTAGGTAAAAATAGTGATAATGTTGGTATTTTTCAAGATATAACACATTTAAATGGCGATAAAAACGTTTCTCCTAAATTAAAGGAATCTTTAATGTCCACCCCAACCTGGATTACCTCTTCATTTGGAAAAGGTAAAACTGTTCAGTTTGCAGGCCATCCAGAATTTGTAAATAACTATTCTGTTTTATTTGAAAATCTTGATTGGGAGGGAGATACATACTATGGAAGACGAGTAATTCACAATTCACTATTTTTTGCATGTTCTGAGTTTTTAGACAGTGTTTTTATAAAGTTAAATTATCCAGTATCCTTTATTGAGGAAGTTGGAGAAAAAACAATTAATTTAACTCTTAAGACAAAAGTAAATAAATTTTTTAATGACATTAAAAATCGTATAAATAAATTAAATTCTAATCTTTCTTATTTAAGAAATATCAGTATAGTATTAATTAATAAATTATCAGATTTTATTAAGAAATCATTTGTTCTTAAACAGAATGCAATATTAATTATGCGCCCAGCAAATTATACCTTTCATTTATGTAATATTTTTAATGATTTAAATAACAAAAGTCTATCTACACTTAGTAAAATTGAGGAAATTTATCCCTTGTTATTGCAATTCAACAATTCATTAATAGACATCGTTGGTGATTTAAAATCTGAGATTTCAAAGCGATTAAATCATTCTGAAAAACTTATTTCCGAGGTTATTTTAAAGGCAGAGTATTTAAGAGATCTACTTCATAATAAACGCATAATAGTTATTAATGAAATCTCAGTATATTTTAAAGTGCGTAAAATGATGAGTGATTTTGATATTGGATTAAAATACATTCCTCAGATTTATTATGAAACACTTAAAACAGTTAGATATTGCTGGTATAATTATGAGGCTAATGTAGCTTTATCATTTTTGAATAACTAGCAAATTATAAACATATATTATCATTTATAGAAACAAATATGTTAAGTAGACATATGAAAATTATTGAACATATTGATGAAATCTTTAGGTTGCTAAAAGAAGAATTAAAAAAATATAGTCAACCCGCTGTGTCAAAATCAAAAAAAGGGATAAACAATAATCCATTTACAACATTAATATCTTGTATTTTAAGTTTAAGAACAAAAGACGAGGTAACAGAACAGGCATCAATTCGATTGCTTAAGAAACACAATACTCCGGAGAAAATATTGAAATTATCAGAAAAACAAATAGAATCATTGATTTACCCAGTCGGTTTTTATAAAACTAAAGCAAAAAGGATTAAAAATATCGCAAAAACACTCACAGAAAAATATTCAAGTAAAGTCCCTACAGAATTCAATGAGTTAATGAAACTTAAAGGAGTGGGTAGAAAAACTGCAAACATTGTAATGGTTTATGGACATAAGAAACATGGTTATATCCCAATAGATGTTCATTGTCATAGAATCCCAAATCGACTAGGATGGGTTAAAACAAAAACACCTGAAGAAACAGAAGAAGAGCTCAAAAAATCTCTTCCAGAAAGATATTGGGATGATTTCAATAACTTATTTGTCACATTTGGTCAAAAGATATGCCTTCCAGTCTCGCCCCTGTGCAGTAAATGTCCAATTGAAATATATTGTGAGAAAAATTTAGTTAAAAATAGTAGATGAAAATATCTATGAATTACTAGCTATAATGAATTTTTCAATTTCAGAAATCGTTAATTCCTTATTATCAGCTATTAAATCAACTAGTATATCTTTCTCTTCCCAGTTTTCATAATATTTACTTTTTACTGAATTCAGTTCTAAATTAATGCCTTTATACTCAGCAAGTTCTTTTAGCTGTATCTCTGACAACCCATTTAACAATTCTTTTTTAATAGTCATTTTTTCCCATCCCTCTTTTTATTATTGAAGGTAAAACTTTGTATTGTAGACCTTTGATTTATCAATTTCGATTTTTTTAATCAACTTCATCCAGCATAAAAATAAAAACCGATTATTTTATAAACACTATACAACATTCATTATTTACTTAAGTGGATGGGATGCAGGATACAGATGGACCGACAACTTCTCTTAATATCTTGAAACCACTTGCTATAAGATCTCTTCGGAGAAGTAATGTTCGGAAAAAGATTGCCGAATATCTTTTCGATATCAGCCCAAGCGGGAGTTATACTTCTGAGATTGCATATAATGTCAAAACAACTCCAACAAATGTTATTGGTGCTTTAAGGGGAATGAATTCGCGATACAGAGATGATGAATCTTTAATCAGTTTAAAACTTGTAGAGCAAATCAACAGTGGAAAGAATAACGACATTAAACTTTACAAACTAACAGATTTTGGCAAGGAAATTATTGATTCTCTTCAGGACAATAGAAGACGTTTCTAATTTTATTAAATCTTTTTTTTGACTTATCTTATTATCAATATTTGCCTAAACAATCTTTGAATAAATGTTGAAATCGAAATTAATAAAAAATAGGTGTTTGTTAAAGGGTTGTAAGGATGTCAACATTATGAGAGAAATTAATATCCATGACATGCTTACAACATATGACAAAAAAAATCTTACGATAGCTACTGTTTGTTCTCATTCAAGTCTACAAATTTTTAATGGCGCTAAAAAAGAAGGATTCAAAACACTTGGAATATCAGTTGGAGAACAACAAAAATTTTATCAGGCATTTCCACTCGGCAAACCAGATAATTTTTTCATTGTTGACAATTATAAAGATATAGCAAAATATACTAAAGAGCTTAGAGAAAAAAACGTTATAATTATTCCACATGGATCGTTTGTTGAGTATCTTGGTCCAGAAAATTTTATGGAACTTGGTTTACCAACATTTGGAAACAGAAATGTCCTATTGTGGGAATCTGATCGAGGGAAAGAAAGAACTTGGTTAGAAGGTGCTGGTCTAACTATGCCTCAGGAAATAAAGGATCCAAGAAAAATTAACAAACCAGTCATTGTTAAATATCATGGTGCCAAAGGAGGTAAGGATTTTTTCATTGCAAAAACATATAATGAATTTTTAAAAAGAGTGAAGAAAAACAAATCATATACAATTCAAGAATTTGTTATGGGAACACGATATTACCTACATTATTTCTACTCGCCAATTCAAGATAATGCTTTTCCAGTCAGTGTAGGCAGTATTCAACTATTATCAATGGATAGACGTGATGAAACTACTATCGATGAGGTTCAACGTTTAGGTTCTATTCAAGAGCTAGAGGAACTTGGTATACATCCTACATTTGTTGTAACAGGAAATATTCCAATTGTTATGAGGGAGTCTCTTTTACCGCAAGTTTTTGATATGGGGAAAGCGGTTGTAGAAAAATCTTTAGAACTCTTTGGCGGTGTTATTGGTTCTTTTTGTTTAGAAACAGTAGTAACAGAAGATCTAACCTTTAAGGTATTTGAGATTTCTGCCCGAATAGTTGCAGGTACTAACCCATATATTGCTGGATCTCCTTATTCGGAACTTATTCAGGAGGATTTATCTACGGGGAGAAGAATAGCTCAAGAAATAAAATATGCTGAAAAACATAGACTACTTGAAAAAATTCTAACCTAGATTAGCTTTTTATTGTTTATTTAATGTTACCATTATCCCTATTTGAGCCCAAAGTCTGTTTTCAGCTTCATCAAAAATAACCGATTGTTTACCATGTGCTACTTCTTTACTCACTTCGTGTCCATAATATGCGGGTAAACAATGAAGAAAAATTGCCTCAGGTTTTGCTAAGTCCATTAATTTTTTATTGATTGTATATCCGTTAAATTCTTTGATTCTTTTTTCTTTTTCTGCTTCATTACCCATAGAAATCCAAGTATCAGTAGCAATAACATCTGCATTTTTTGTAGAACCTTCTGCTTTATCAGTAATTTCAACATTTATACCAAATTTTTTCGCTTCTTGTACAAAATAATCATCTGGACGATATTGTTTTGGAGTAACGATTTTTATATTCATTTTAGCAATCCCACATCCAAGAAGATAAGAATGACTCATGTTGTTATTCCCATCTCCAATGTAGACAAAATTCAAACCTTTTAAATTTCCCTTATGTTCTTTAATAGTCATTATATCTGTTATTACCTGACAGGGATGTTCTTTGTCATCGAGGCCATTGATAACAGGTATTGTTGCATATTTTGCAAGTGCATTCATAGCAACATTGGTTTTTGCCCTATACATTATCATATCGGCATATCTAGAAAGTACCAAAGCGGTATCTTCTATTGTTTCTCCTCTGCCAAGCTGAATATCATTAATACTTAGAAAAATTGCATGCCCGCCAAGGAGGTTTATTCCTACTTCAAAAGATACTCTTGTTCTAGTGCTAGATTTTTCAAAAATCATGCAAAGGTTTTTCCCTTTCAATAGTTCTATAGATTCCCCATTTTTTGACTTGTGTTTTAGCTCAATAGCAAGGTCTATGATTTCTTCTAAATCGTCTTTAACGTCTAACATTGAAATAAGATCTCTTTTCATCACTTGGAGAAATACTACTTCATTCTTTAAAAGTATCGTTACCGTCGTGCGAAAGTCTATATTGTTAAAACATATTTTAGAATTTGAGCAAATGGGTGTTGATCTAGGAGATTTATTCAAAAAAGAAATAATTTCTTTTAAAGATTTACAGAACAGAATAATTGTAATTGATGCCCATAATGTTCTTCATCAGTTTCTTTCAATAATAAGACAAAGAGATGGGACACCTCTTAAAGATTCCAAAGGGCAAATAACTTCACATCTTTCAGGGCTTTTTTATCGAACTGCAAATCTTATCGAAGCTAAAATAAAACCTGTATATGTTTTTGATGGAAAACCACATCTATTGAAAGCAAGAACTTTAGAACAACGCCGAGAAAGAAAAGAACAGGCAGAAAAAGAATGGAAGGAAGCATTAGAAAAAGGTGACCTTGAAAGAGCAAGGATAAAAGCACAACAAACATCAAGGGTTACAGATGAAATTATTCAACAGAGCAAAGAGTTGTTAGATGCATTAGGTGTACCTTATATTCAGGCACCTTCAGAAGGTGAAGCGCAAGCTAGTTATATGGTGAAAAAAGGTGATGCATATGCTGTAGGTTCTCAGGATTTCGATTGTCTACTGTTTGGTTCACCAATTCTTATAAGAAACCTAACTTCTTCAGGGAGAAGAAAATTACCGAACAAAAAAGCCTATGTAAAAGTAACACCTGAACTAATTAGGTTAAAACAAGGTCTTAAATCGCTCAATATTCTTCAAAAACAATTAGTTGATATGGCAATATTAATTGGGACAGATTATAACGAAGGAGTCAAAGGATACGGTTCCAAAAAAAGTTTAAAAATTATAAAACAAGCAGGTAATGTGGAAAATGCATTGGCAACTGTAGGAGGTTCTAATTCTCCTACTATCTCAGAAATTAAAGAAATCCGGGGTATATTTTTACATCCGGATGTTACAGATAGTTATAAATTAGTATGGTCTAAACCGGATGACGAATCTGTTGTAAAAATATTATGCGATAAGCATCATTTTTCAGAAAATAGAGTTAAACCTTTTTTAGAGAAATTCTTAGTAGTTGAAGATATGATAAAACAAAAAAATCTTTTTGATTTCTGAATTTTTACTAATTAAGATAAAAAAACTTAAAAAAAATTTTTTTCCAGATATGTTTTTTTGTTTTGGTTTGAGAATAATGATTGATAAAAATGTGTTTCTACCAGAAATAATAAAAATAATTTTATTGAAAATATTTATATACCTTGCTTCATATACTAATAGTAATTATAAAGTATTTCTGGGAGGAAATATATGAAGAAGAAAATTGTAAGTATCTTTGTATGCATGCTGTTATTCGTTACTGTTGCATCAGTAACAGGGACAAAAAATATTGAAAAAGAAGAATTTGAAGAATTTTGCTGGCTCAACATAAAAGGAGCATCTAACCCTACAACAAAAAGCCCAAGTTTTAGCAAGCTTAAGTCTGATAATTGGTTGCATTTTGACAATGGCGAGAATGTTAATGCATTGGGTCTTACTAATGGTGGTACATTTCAGTGGGCTGCGCGTTTTACCCCAGATGAACTGGCGGTTTGGAGTGGTAGACGGATTACCGTAGTTAGATATCATCATGATTATACAAGTGGACCGTTTAATATGAATGGTAAGGTAAAAATATATGAAGCAGGGTCATCTACTCAACCAGGTGGTATCCTAACAGAAGAACCATTTACTGCATATGAAAATGATTGGACTAATATAACATTATCAGATCCAGTCGATATTGCAGGCGACGAAGACATATGGGTAGCTATCGAAGGAACCCACAGTGTTGGCCAATACCCTGCTGGTATGGATCCCGGACCTGCAGTTGACGGAAAAGGCGACTGGCTATGCCTATCGGGCTCATGGTCGGAGGCACAGAGCCATGGCTTTGATGCGAACTTTAACATCTGGGCTGGAATAGGAATTGGAGAATCACCACCAAATACACCACCTGCACCAGAAGGACCAGATCAAGGAGTACTTGGTGCTGAATATACCTTCACATCAAAAACTACTGACCCAGAAGGAGATAAGATATATTATAAATTTGAATGGGGAGATGCTACCGATAGCGGATGGTTAGGACCATATTTTTCTGGAGCTACAGCAAGCGCCTCTAAGATATGGACAACAGAAGACATTTTCAAAGTTAGGGTAAAGGCCAAAGATACTAGCGATAGAGAAAGTGAATGGTCAAAAAATCATACAATCGAAATCATTGATGGGCCACAACTACAAATCGGAACTATCCGCGGTGGATTATTCAAAGTAAAAGCACCGATTAAAAATATTGGTCTTGTTGATGCAAGCACAGTTGTTTGGAGTATCGAAATAAAAGGTGGTGTATTTATTGGAAAATTTTCATCTGGTACAGAGACAATCTATGAAGGCAATCAAAAAACAATTAGTTCAAAACCCATTATAGGAGGATTTGGACCAATATCAGTTACTGTTTCGGCAACTGTTGAAAAAGGTATTTCAGATAAAAGAGAACAAAAGGGATCTTTATATTTTATCTACCTAGTAGTTCACCCCGGTGGAAATTAAAACTTAAGTTGGGAGTTATTTCTACTCCCGCTTATCTCTATTTTTATTTTTTTAAGGTTAAATTTATTCTCGGTTTCAATAATTTAAAATGATATAGTTAATTTCCCTTATGAAACTAAACGATATATTTCAACTATATTTTAAAATAATAAAAATAATTTAAATATTTATGTTGATTATTAAAATATGGACAAAACATATATAATACTACATATTATTATATAAATATAACAAAATGGGCATTTCGCTATATAAAGGTTAAATAGATGTCTGAGGATAAAATATGAGAAGTAAATTTGAAGAAAAAAATACCGCGTTTTTAGTAGCCTTTTTATTAGTTGGAGGAAGTTTTGTTCCATCAGTAATTGGTATAAATGGTATATCAAATCAAGAAAGAGAAAACATAATAATAATTGTTCAAAACAATAATGACATTACCAAAATAAATTACCATATTAACCAATTTACGTCAAAAAAGATTATAATTGATGGGAATGAATATTTGAAAATTACCTTAAATGATGAATCTAATATCATGATAAAAGGAAAACCTGAGCTACCTAATATTTGTCGTAGTATTATTATACCTGACAATTTAAAAATGA
>SMTZ1_10004748_pt1 | contig 13648 bp, 11 predicted proteins | sample DeeMarSWOR136_30_FD_25667 | JGI IMG/M metagenome (IMG submission 25667) | reverse complement strand
TGTGGTGGAGGGTAGGGGGCATTCTCGTTTAAGTTATTCTCATCCTGAAGATATTGTTGTTAGGAAAAGTGGGTTTGTTTGTTCAAAAACTGCCATGGTTTATGCGGATAAGGCAGCGGGGGATTTACCTAGATCTTTTGTTAAATTGTTTAAAAACCCAGAAACTGTGATTAAAATAGTGTTTATGGTAACTTTAGATTAAATGTGTTTTTTGTTTTTTAGGTTATTAATGCGTCTAGGACTACTTGTTCTTGGTAGGGTGCTGTGGTTTTGACTAGTTGTTTGTCTAATATTTTTTTAATAGTTCTTCCTTGGGTTTTGACTGCGTTTCTTAGTAATGTTTCTGCTTTTTCAAGAATTGTTTCTTTTCTTATTGTTTTTATCGTCAGGGTTGAGGTTGGTTCGTATTTTATGAATTGATAGAAATGTATTATTCCTCCTTTTTCTTTTAAGGCTATACAAGCTGTATCGATGTATTCGTGAGCTTTTTCCGGTAAGTTCATTATTATGCGGTCTGCTTTGTTTTTTAATATAGTTTCTACAGCTTCCCTTGCATCGAGTATTAGGGGGATTATGGTTCCTTTTAGTTTGTTTAAAGTTAGGCTTTTTTTTAAGGCGCCGATAGCGTGGGGGTTTATGTCCGTTGCGTAAATTTTGGCTTTTGTATTTTTTGCAATGTGAATTGCGAAGGGACCGACACCAGTAAACGCGTCAAAAACAATTTCTCCGCTATTTACTTGTTTTGCTATACGGTGATGTTCATTACCTAATCGTGGGCTGAAATAGGTGTTTTTTATGTCGACGAAAAGCCTTATTCCGTATTCTAAATGTATCGTTCTTGGGTCATCTTGTCCTGCAAGAATCTCGAGTTTTCTTACACGTTTTTCTCCTTCGACTTTTCCTGCTTTTTTGTAAACTCCTTTAACTTTATGGATCTTTAATAAGGTTTCCCCGATTATTTGAGAATAAGGGATTAAAATTTCGGGTATTTCAATGATTATTAGGTCCCCAATTCGATCGTAACTTTTTGGTAGAATTTCTAATAAGTTTCTTGGTATTTTTTCTTCTAGAACAGAAAATAAATCGTGGCGTTTTTTGGAGCTGAATGTTTCAAAATGACATACTTCTTCTTCGATTTTTTCCCCTGTGATGCTTTTTAATTCGATTAATTCTTGGTTTTTCAAGCTTCTAATTACTGGAAAATGTAGTTTATCCCCCTCTTTTTTTACTTTGAAACTGAGATTTAAAAGACCTTTTTTGAGAAGAAATTTTCTAACATGCTCCCCTAAATTATGAGGAATAAAAACACATTTAGTAATGGTAGTTTCTTGTTTTTGTTGTTTTTCTTTATTGTTATTTTCTTCCTTCAAATAGTATTTCACTCTCTTTTTTGAATTATTAGTTCTGGTCCAATTTTCTTTTTTCTTCTTGAGTCTTTGGATTTCTTTTCTTCGTTTTCCTCTGTCTTTTTTTCTTCCTGAGGAGATTTCCATTTTATGCCTTTTTTTCTTGAAGGACCTATTATCTTTTCTTTAATTGATTGTTCTTTTTTCTTGTTTTTTTCTTTTTTTCTAATTTTTAGTTTCACCATGGCTTGATTCTCCTTAACAATTGTTATATGAGGTTGATTTTATTTTAGGATTTTTCTTTGAACCGTCTAACATAAATAAGTAAAGCTCTTTTAAATATTTTAGAGTATAAGGATTAGTGGTATTAAAGTTCATCAAATAATTATTAGAGTTTTAGACCTTTCTATGAGATAAGGAATTTTGGGGTGTTTTTGTTTGGCACGTATATTATTTGATGAAACACAGAATGAGCGGGGGAGAATATTTTCGAGTTTGACCAATCTTCGAACTCTTTTAGAAAGTATGGGCCACGAAGTTGACTTGCATAACGATGCACCGATTAGTTTTAAAAAAATAGAGGAATATGATGTTTTTGTATTTGCATGTCCTGATCAGAGTAAGCTTTATGCTTATGAAATTAAGGGAATTCTCCGTTTCGTTGAAGAGGGAGGATCGCTGCTTGTGTTGAGTAATGCGGGAGGAGATAAAGGGCTTGGTGCTAATATGAACACCGTTCTTAGTCATTTTGATTTGGGGTTGAAAAACAATCAGGTTCTAGATGAAACGCACAATATGTATGAGTTACCCGCTTATGCCATTGTTAATCAGATGGAAGAACATGCAATTACTGAGGGAGTAGAGAAAGTATGTTTAATAGTTGGTTGTTCATTAAATGTTGGGAAAAAAGCTAAGGGGATTATTAGTTCGGATGATGATGCTGAACCTGAGAACGCAGTGTGTTTAGCGATTAATGAGGAAAAAAATGGTAAAGTATGTGTATTTGGGTCGTATCTCTCTTTTGCTGACAGATCTCATGCTTTAAGATTTGTCGATAATGCCCGCCTTTTAGTAAACATATTTTCATGGCTTTCTGGTTCAGAAACTCCAGAAGATTTAGAAACCCTCATAGAAGAAACCATCGGTAAACCTATAACGCCTGAAGAACTTGAAGAAGAAGTTCCCCCTGAAACTCCAGAAATTTCTGCGAAAGCAGTGGATGCATTTTTCAAGTATGCGCCAAAGGAGGAAATAGAAGAATATGAAGCTCTTTCTACAAAAGAGACTCCTCCTGAAGTAGAGACTGAAGTAACTACTTCAAAGGTCCAAAAAGAAGAGGTAGAAGTAGTGGAGGAAGAGAAAGCAGTAGTGGAGGAAAAGAAAGCCCTACAAATAATACAAGAAGAGAAACAGGAACCGGCTCCTCAAGTTTTTCCTGCTCGGATTCCTATGGCTTTGCTTCCAAGCGATTTTAGTGAAATTTTAGCAGAGATACATAATATGAGGAATGTTTTAACAGAGATTAGGGTAGAGCTTTCAAACTTTTCTAGAGACCTCCTTCATTCTTTGAGAGAGATTCTTCTCTGGTTAGAGAAGGCTTTTAGTAGGGAACAGAGGGAAAAATAATAAAGAGATTATAGGGAGCGAAGGGGGTGTGCTTTGGGATGAAATTTTCAGTGCTTTGTGAAACTTATTCAATGCTTGAAGCGACTACTAAAAGGTTAGAGATGACTGATATTTTGGTTGATCTTCTAAAGAACTGTGATAAAGCTATAATAGATAAGGTGTGTTATTTAAGCCTTGGGAGGATTTATCCAGAGTACGTTGATCTTGAACTTGGTTTAGCGGAGAAAATGGTTGCGAAAACGGTGGCTATGGCTAGTGGGATTTCTCAAAAAGAGGTTGAAAAACATTTGGCAAAGACGGGGGATTTGGGAACAACAGTTCAGGAATTGAGAAAGAAGGGAAGAGCTCAGACAACGCTTTTTGCTCAGGAATTAACAGTGGAAAGGGTTTTTGAGACGCTTGATAAAATTGCTAGATCAACAGGAACTGGTAGTCAAGATAGGAAAGTAAAACTTTTGGCGAGTTTACTTTTAGAAGCATCCCCCTTGGAATCTAAGTATATAGTGAGAATAGTTTTGGGACAGTTAAGGCTTGGGGTTGCAGATATGACGATTTTAGATGCTTTAGCTATTGCATATGGTGGAGGCAAGGAATCGAGGGAGATCATTGAGCGATCATATCATTTATCATCCGATGTTGGTGCTGTGGCTAAAGCATTAGCTGAGAGGGGGCTTGGTGCTCTTAAATCTTTTAAAATCCAAGTTGGAACACCGATACATTCCATGCTTGCTCAGCGATTGTCTTCCCCTGAGGAGATCCTTGAAAAGCTGGGAGGAGTCTGTGCTTTGGAGTTTAAATTCGACGGCGAAAGGATTCAAGCCCACAAAAAAGGGGAAGAAGTTCTTCTTTTTTCACGAAGACTTGAAAATGTAACCCATCAGTTTCCAGATATACAAATTTTAGTTAGAGACAATATAAAAACGGAAAAGTGCATTGTTGAAGGCGAAATTGTTGCTATTAACCCCGAGACTGGAGAGATGTATCCTTTTCAAGTTTTGATGCAAAGAAGACGGAAATACGGCATAAAAGAGGCTATGGAAAAGATTCCTACTGCTCTTTTTCTTTTCGATTGCCTTTACGTAGATGGAAAGGATTTTACCGTTTCATCTTACGTAGATAGGAGAAAGCAATTGGAAAAAATTGTAAAAAAAACGGAACAATTACAGCTAAGTGAAAAAAAGATCGGAAAAACAGTGAAAGAGATTGAGAAGTTTTTTGAACAGTCTATAGAGTACGGTTGTGAAGGGATTATGGCTAAGTCAATAGATGGTGTATATCAAGCAGGAGCTCGGGGGTGGCTTTGGATAAAGTATAAACGAGATTATCGAGGACCTGAGCTTACAGATACGCTGGATCTTGTAGTCGTTGGGGCGTTTTATGGAAGGGGAAGAAGAGGAGGTACTTATGGAACCCTTCTAATGGCTGGTTATGAAGAAGAAACAGATATGTTTAAAACTGTTTGTAAGCTTGGCGCTGGATTTTCTGATGAAAATCTCGAAGAACTACCACGAAAACTAAAAAAACATCTGATACCTCATAAACACAGTAGAATTGATTCTAATTTTAAAGCTGATGTATGGTTTGAGCCTGCTCTTGTTCTTGAAGTTCAAGGATCTGAACTAACACTAAGTCCAACACATACAGCTGCTTGGGATAAAATAAAGAAAGATGCGGGTTTAGCTGTTAGGTTTCCACGTTTTACCGGACGTTTCAGAGAAGATAAAACTCCAGAACAAGCAACAACTACAGCAGAATTAGAAGGAATGTATAAAGCTCAGTTAAAGCAAATAGAAAAATAACAAAATAAAAATTAAATAATTTAAAAACTATTTATAAAATAAAGAAAACAATTATAAAAATACCTCTCGAGGAGGGAGATAGAAAAGTCTTAAAAAACAAAACGAGGGGAAAAAATGAAAAAAAAGACGGAAGAAGAGATAAAAAAAGAGAAAAAATATCTTAAAAAAACAATAAAAGAATATTCAGGGTACAAAAAGATCGAAAACCGGGAACAATCAGAAAAAGCTATGAGAAAGCTAATAATCAATGAACTAAAGACATTTTCTGATGGCCTAAAAAAGGTGCATGATAAAGCCATAAGCAACTATAATGTTTTAATCTGGGAAGATATAGACTCCCTTCTATCAGATTTAGAAATTGAAATACTTAAAATAAAAACCCTCGATTACGGAGATACAACATTTTTCTCTTCTCCAAAGCTTAAAGATCTTAATCTTGACTATCTCTACGTTCTTGATGCAAAGCTCGTTAAAAAGCTAAAGGATCTCGAAGTTGAAGATTTAGATAAATCGGTAAAAGAGGGACAAATAAACCAAACAAAAGAGAAAATAGAAAAAATCGCAAAAAGTATAGAAACAGTAAAAAAACTCTATAAAATGCGTAAAAAAACCATTAAAGAATATAAAAAAGTAAAATTCTAACTTTTCAGCAAAAAAAATCATAACTTTTTTTTTATTAAAGTCTTATGAGGCTTATGAAAAAATAAATAATAAGAGGGGGCAGATTATTTAAACGAGATTGCAAGTTTTGCTGTCCCTGTATAAGCGTCCTTTACAGCAACGTTTGCAGGAGCATAGGCGACGAAAACATACGGTTGGGTTGGACATTTTGCAGCAACCGCGTGTCCTTGACCTTTAACGTTTGTAGCTACAAGCCGGTCGTCTGTAATGTCAATTACACTGTACTTAATTCCTTGAACGTTTACACTAGGTTGTTTTTCTGCCCAGGCTTTAAGGAATTCAGGTCCGTTAAGTTCCCAGTTCCCTGAAGTCCAGTAAATGCTCCCATCATTTATGTTTACTATGACCAAGGCTTGAATTGTTCCTTCCTTGATCATTTTATCGTAATCTTGTTGAAAACTCATTTTTTATCTCCTCACCTTTCTTAAATTAGCTTATGGGTAGAATTGTTATTGGATTTTATTTTGTTGTTATTTATTTTGTTCTCAATGGTTAAAAAACTGATGGTTGTTTTTCTGTATATTAATTGAAAATAATTTTATTGTTGAACATATATTTTGATTTTGGTTATCCTTATTATTTTTCGCAGGGGGATGGTTTTTGTACTTAATAGTTCTAGCAGTTGGTTATATGTTTCTTTTTCTGTTATTATTCCTTTTTCTATAGCATATTTGATGATTGTTTCGGGGCATGAAGTGCTTTCTATACTTTGTCTTAAAGTTTTTAGTATGGTGGGTTCATCTTCTTCATTCGCTTCCTCTTCAAATTCTTCAAGCTCTTCTAAGGTTTTTGTGCTGTATTGAAGTAGCAGTTCCTCTCCGTTTTCATTCTCTTCTTTTATTATGCCAATGGCTATACCTAAAGGGATTTCTTCTTGGTCTAATACTTGCTTACAGGCAAGGGAGTAAGCGTGTTTTATTGGTTTTTGAAAGGCATTTCTTTTTAAAACAACACAATTTTTCATTGTTTCAGATACAAAACCCATAAAAACCCATTTTAGGTAACCACTAACCACTTCTTGAGGAGTTAGGGGTATTTGTTCTAATAAGCAAAATTTTACTAAGTTTTCAGGTTTTAAAGCATCCCCTTCTCCTAAATCCAATTTTTTCGATATTTCAAACCTTACATACCATAAATTTTCTTCATAGGAGCTTTTTATAGGAGTTTTCAAATTTTTTAGGATTTGATCTAAAATTTTTTTGTTGGGAAAAAAGGTTTCATAAACCAGGATTGCGCCCAAATTTGGGTGGTTAAGGATCTCGATTATAATGCCTAAATGTTTTTGTAAATAGGAGATTAGGGGTTTTTTTGTTAGATTTCTTTTTTCTATTTTAGAAATAGGAAAAGGCACTACTTTCATCTTAGCTAGTCGTTCTCTTTGATCACTATCAAGGAGATTTATGTCATCTTCATTAATGATGATTGTCCCGTTTTCCCTTTTTATTTGTTGGAAAGGTATTATGCCTTTGATTTTCTGTTTAAATTCTTCAGATTTTAGGGGACACTTAATATTTTTTTTCGCACAATAATTTCGAATATATCTAGGTAAAAGGGCTATATATTCTGGAATTTTCAAAAAAGAGCTTATTTCCGATCTTAAGGATTCTTTTCGCTGTTCTGAGTCGTTTTCAAATAATCCAGGATATAGCGTTTCAAAAAACATATCCAAGGATTCTTGCGAGGGGTCATTTTCAACCAGTATTGGGACCATGATTGCGCCTTTTTGCAATAAAGGAGGACCAGTAAAACCGATAAATCTTTTTTGAGCATTGATTATGATTTTATCGACAATATCCCATACTGCAACAGCATCATTATCATTTAAAAGAATGGGGATATCTTCCAATTTTTCAGGAGGCTCCTCAAAAAGAGGCTCCTTAGGAGCACTAATCCTTTCTATTGGCATACTTGTAATCTTTTCTTTTAGAGCAATATCTCTCTTTTCGCCCTCATATATGAGGGGTAGGATAGGTTTTTGCTCTAATTCCATTTTTTGAATGATTTTGGGGGGTAGAATGGAGGAAAATTTCACAATATCAGAGGATAACAGGTTGGCGTGTGTTTGTAAAGTAGAGATTTTTTCTCGTAACTTTTCTGGGTGATCCTTTTTTTCTTTAAATTCTTTATTTTTTTGCTCTAATTTATCTTTCAAGATTTGCAAGTAAGTTTTGTATTTTTTTATTTCTTCCCCCAAAACTCTAGCAGTCTCCATATACTCTTTTTCCAAAGCAGATTTTTGCGCTCTTAATGAATGCGTTGTATCTCCTCTTTTAATCTCTTTTTCCAAAATAAGGAGTTTACCCTTTAAATCCCGGGATTTTCTATATAAGTTCACGATTTTCGTTTGATTCTCTTCTAGAAACCTTTTATACGCACTCATTTTTTGGTTTAAAGCGTTAATTTTGTTTTGGTACTCTTTTACTTGTGGCCATTTTTTTAACCCTCCACCCTTTTTCTTTATTTTTTCTGAAATTTGGTAAAGTTTAAAAGCAAAAATACTACGCTCTTTCGAAAATTGGAGAAGTCTTCTCTTTATTTCCAAATTTTCGGATAGAATGATGGGAATTTCTCTTTCTGAGGGTTGAGGTTTCTTTTCCTCTTCTAAAATTTTTTCTTCCTTTTCCTCAATCTTTTCAGCTTGTTCTTTTGATGCTTTTTCTTCTTCAATTTCTGAAAGTTTTTCGAAATAGACCTTTTTTAAATCCTCGTATGTTACCTCATCAATCTCTCCCGACCAAAACTTTTCCTCAAGCTGATCTAACAAAATTCTTATTCTTTTCTCCATACCGACTTCCCATCTACCAAGATTTCTATTTAGCTTATGTAGTTAGACATAAAAAAGTTATAGCTTATAGTGTAAAGATGATTGTTATGATTTAAATTTACTTTTCTTCGATTAAAACCCCTTCCCATACGTTTTCCGAGGATTCTTTTATGACTCTCCCCTCTAGAAAATAGTCTCTCCGATCTAAAAGATACCAAAATATTAACAAGTTTAGGGTGAGAGTTGCAATCTGCCAGTAGAAGATTTCGTCTATTTCAAGATCAAGGGATTCATCTAGAGCTTGAAATGTTATATAAGTTAAGCGAGCTATAGCAAGGAGTAATACTATGATTAAAACAATATTATACGCCCAATACCTCCCTGAAAATAGGCCCATAGCTAAAAATACCAAGATCACGCCTGCCAGGATAAGGATTATGAAATTAGTTTCAGCATCACTTCCAGTAAAAAATTCTGAAGCAGGATAGTCATCAGGATACGAAAAAATTTCTTCTAAAAAAACTAGGCCTGCAACTATAGCCAAAATGCCACCTAGCAAGAATAAAAATGAAAGTATAGATACCCCAACAGGGCGATTAGATGCCAACAACAAACCTCCAATAAATAAACATGAATTCAAAATTATTCTTAAGGAGATAAAGAAACCTCAAAAGTAAAAGCTGAAAAAAAATTAACTTTGATTTGTTACTTATTAAATTTATTATTTCTAAAATATTTAAACTATTTTTTGAATAGCTTAGAACTTTTTACGCTTTTAAATACTATTAACAAGATGAAAAAATAGTAAAAAAATGACAGATATTGTTTCTGTCTTAACTTTCTAGTTTTCAATCATTCTTCTTTATCGCGTAATAGTTTATGCCTTGGTTTTATAACACAGTTAGGACATACACGCATTGACCTAAGGCGACGATGTGGATAATCATCAACGTACACTGCCATCCATCTAGCGTCGTCTGAGCAGACATATTTTCCGCAGTAACGGCAACGTAAATGTTCTTCGTTTGGGATTTCTTTTCCACAGAATTCGCATTTAACTTTCTCTGGATTATTTGATGATTTACTCAATTTTTTACCTCCATTTTCTTTTTTCTGCTGGTTTATTTTTTGATTAAGCTCTGCATCGCCACTTTGAGTAGGTCGCGTTCGGTTATTATGCCTACTAGTTTTGAGTTTTCCATTACTAAGAGGCAACCGATATTTTTTTCCTGCATTTTTGTTGCAGCTTCTTTTATTGCTGTTTCAGGACTAACTGTTATTAGGGTTTTCGACATAAGTTCATTTACATGTTTATGAAGCGTTTTTTCGTAATTTCCTTCTTTTAATCTTTTTATGATCTCAGGATTGTCGAGATATATTAAAACATCGCTAGCAGTAAGGATGCCTGTAAGTTTTTCTTCATCGTTAACTATTGGCATTCTGCGAATATTTGATTCTACCATCTTTTTTAAACATTCAATAAGGCTTGTTTTTTCATTTACTGTGATGACTTTTTTTGTCATATAGTCTGAAACTTTTTCTTTTACTGGAAGTTCTGCTACTGAGGAAATTATATCGCGTTCTGTTATAATACCGCCAAGACTACATTCTTCGTCAAAAAACACGGGTAAACAGCCGATATCGTTTTCTACCATAATTTTTGAAGCTTCATCTATCGTGGAATTTACTGAGGTGGAAATAAACGCTGGTGTCATAATTTCTGTTACTAGAGTTTTTAGAAACTTTTTTGCGAAGGAAGTTTCTCCTTTTTCCATATCTTTAGAGATTCCGATTACGAATTTTGTCATTATATCCCTAAAAGTTAACATACCTATAAATTTTGCATCTTTGACTACGGGTAACCTGCGGAACCCGTTTACGTCCATGATACAGATTGCTTGTTCTACTGTTTGTCCTTCTTCTGCGATGTAAACCTCTTTAGTAGCGTATTTGTAAACACTTAAACTCATCTGGAATAACCTCCATGATCTTTTAAAAGTAAAGGGTGTGAAAATTTACAGTTCTATTTTTTAGTTTTGTGATTATAACATAATTAAAAAAAATTAGAGTTGATAAAGGTAACTATAAATTTGTTTGTTAAAAAAGAAAAAAAGGGAGAGAAATGTTTAGAGATCTGCATTTTATAGAAGAAGCCACAATGCCATTACAACAACTATTGCAATAGTTGTGAGAATCAACATATCATGTAAGCATATACCTTCTTTATCTTTACAACATGGACAAAGTAGAGTCATTTGTACCACCAATTATTTTGATGGTGAGAAACTCCCATCTATCTATTTATCACGTTTAGAAGTAATAAACATATTTATCAAAAAAAATCAGATTATAGCGGAAGTCGGTTTTCTTAGAAATAGATGGTAGTTTTAAATCAAAGATGGAGGGGTTATAATTTGTTTTTGCGATATTAAATTAATTCTTTTATTTTTTGTTTTATGTTATTATTTTTTCTAGCATGTTGTGTTTTATCGCTCTTTTTATTTCTAAAGCGGTTCTTCTACCACTGCTCATTCTTTTTCTCCAGAGTATGTTGCCATAGGGATGACCCCAGTATGCGTGGACATTTGTTCCTCCGCCTATTCTGAAAGCTACGTCGTAGACTACAGGGTTCATTTCCGGTGTCATAATTGTTTGGAGGCAAAAAGCACCTATCATTCCCGGTTTGAAATATGTTTGTGTAGCTTTGACAAATTTTTCCCCTACTTCGAAGACAAATCTTAGTATTGATTCCCTTGCTGTGCAGATGTTGTGACCTACAACGATGTATAGTGGTTCTTTCATGTTTTGTGGTAGTTCTAGTTGTTGTTGAGCAGGTAATCTTATGTATCCGTCTAAGTTGCTTTCAAATCTCCAATCAATTCCTAAAAGTTCTAAGGGTTCATCGCCTAATTCTGCGCTTATTGGACTGTAGAAATAGTCAAAGTTAAAAACTGGTCCTATGATATACTCTTCTATTCTTGCTTTTTCAAGATCTTTTTTTGTGATTATGCCACGTTTTATCAGTCGTTCTGCTTTTTCTTTGTATTCTTTTTTGGTTGAAGCTGTGAAAAATCCTCGCTCTAGTTTCATCTTTGCGTGGTGTAGTTTCACCATTACTAGACCTACTTCATCTATTTCTTCCGGAGATTCAAGTTTTTTGGGGGTTTTTATGTCGCCTTTTTCGCAAAGGCTATAATAGTCAACTATTTCTCCTTCTTCTCCCTCTTCGCCCCTTTTCCCTCTTTCTTCTATACGAAGCATGTTTCTTGACCCTATAAGGGGTACTTTGAACTCATTTTCTATTTCATCCTCTCCCACATAAACGGTAAAAGCGCGATTTGGTACAATTATCATGTTTTTTTCGTGCATAAATTCTTGTTTTTGAAGCATTTCTTTAAAATTATCCAAAACTATTGCATTATCAACACAGCCACATACAAGGTTTCCATCTAAATATTTTGATTTTAAATATTTAGTGTACGGTTTTTCTCTCCCTTTTTGACAGAAAGCATAAGTTTCAAATCCTTCATCCTTGGCACCATCTGTAATATCGAAAGCAGAATGAGAACCTATAGTGCCTATTGCTATTTTTGATTTATCATATGTTTCGAGTATTTTGTGTATTTCTTCTATAGTTATCATGTTTTCAAAAGCCCTCCTTTTGAATGATTGAGGTTTTCTTTTTAAAGGTATTATTTTCTTTTTAAAGGTTTTCAAAATTTAACGATTTCTTTTTCAGTTTCTATTTGTACTGTTCCGTCTTTGTTTGTGATTTTTCCTATCATTTGGGCTTTTGTTCCTAGGTTTTTGCATATTTTAATTATTGTTTCACTTTCTTCTTTTGGACAAATGATACAAAACCCAATGCCTTGATTAAACGTCTTGTACATTTCTTGTGTTTTGACTTTTCCAAGCCTTTGAATTGCTTTAAAAATTGGCGGAGGATCAGGCAAGTTATCTAATTCAAATCCTAGATTAGTCGTTTTCCTTATTCTTTTAAGTTTTGTAAAACTTCCCCCTGTAATATTTACTAATCCATGAACGGTTGTTTTTTTAATAACTTTCATAACTTCATTTACATATATTTTTGTGGGAATTAACAATTCTTCTCCGACGATAAATCCTTCTTCAACCTCATCACGGATCTTTAGCTTGGCGACGTTGAAGAAGACTTTTCTTGCGAAGGAAAGACCGTTACTGTGAATTCCACTACTTTCAAGACCTATTATATCGTCTCCAACTTGCATTTTATCTCCAAGAATTAAACCTGATTTTTCCGCGAACCCTAGAACTGTTACGGAGATATCAAACCCTATTTTTCCAGGGATTCCAGTTATTACTCCTGGATAAGGCGCAGTTTCGCCCCCAACTATAGCGGTTTTTGCCTGTTTTGCTCCTTCAACTATTCCTTTAATAAGATCTTCAACTAAGTTTGGATCCATTTTTTCAAGGGCTATTGTATCCACCAAAGCTATAGGTTCTGCGCCGACGCATATCGTATCATTTACACTCATTGCTACGCCATCTATGCCAATAGTATCATATTTATCCGTCATTTGTGCAACAAGAACTTTTGTTCCCACTCCATCGGTGTGAAGTGTAACGATTTTCTTCCCGATTTGGATAAGTCCTGCGAAGTGTCCAAAAACCCTTAAAACCTCTGTCCTAGCATCACAGGTGCTCATAATCATCTTTAAAATTCGTTCTTTTGAAGAATCTAATTGATCGATATCGACTCCCGCTTCCGCATATGTTACAGATTTTTCACCCAATTTTAATCCCTCAAAAATTGTTAAGGCTTTTTCATGCCTTTTTATTCCCCCTAATTTGATTCTAATTGAAACAATATTAAAAATCTTTTTTATATTTTGTATATATCGCAAGATAATAAGTGTTTTTTTTACAATTTTATGTTAAATTATGAAATTTGAAAAAAGGTTAATATATGTTTTTTAGCCATTCTTTAAGCTTTTGCGAGGGAGTAACGTATATATTATCAAAGATTGTTCCTTTTGCTTCTTTTATTTTTAAAACGTCTATTAATTGCTTATTTATTCCTCCAGCTAATCCATTAGCGATGAGAGCTGCCCCTTGTGCGGCTTCTTTGGTTTCAGAATCCAATTTTTCTACTGGAAATATTTTTGCTTTTAGAAGATTTTTACGTAACTTTTTAATTAAATGATTATTTTGACCATACCGCCCAGATAAATAGATTAAAGGTTCTTCTTCCAATTTAGGATATACAGAGGGAATTAGACGATGAATATCTTTTATTATTCCCTCTAAATAAGCGTTTAAGCATATATCATATTCTTTTTTCTTCCCTTCTTCTGCTTTAATTATCAGCTCTTCTATGGTAATCTCGTTGTTTTTTAAAATATCTGTTATTCCACCACTTATAACCACATTTTTTTCAATATCGCCTAATAGGT
>SMTZ1_10034720_pt1 | contig 13649 bp, 8 predicted proteins | sample DeeMarSWOR136_30_FD_25667 | JGI IMG/M metagenome (IMG submission 25667) | reverse complement strand
ATTGTCTTTTTTCTTGACACCCAACCCATACGCCTTGACCTTGTGATAGAGGGTGGCTCTTGAAATGCCTAAAATCCGGGCAGCTTCAGTATAATTCCCGCTGGTCTGGTAAAGGATACCCATTATGTGGTTCCTCTCAACCTCCTTGAGGCTTGTCCCCGGTATAGCCGACGTCCCTAGCGCTGAGGCTCTTTGCAACAGGCTGTCAATGCCAATGTAGCGCCCCTTGGCTAAGATGACTGCCCTTTCAATAGTATTCTCAAGCTCGCGGACATTGCCTGGCCACTGGTATTTCAGAAGGAAGTCATTAACCTCGCGGGAGAAGCCGCTAATTCCCTTTTGGTTTTCCAGAGCAAACTTCTTTAAGAAATGACGAGACAGGAGCAGGATATCCTCTCGCCTCTCCCTCAGAGCGGGTAGTTCAATATTAACTACATTGAGCCGGTAGTAAAGGTCTTCACGGAATTGGCCGCTGGCTATCGCTTTCTTCAGGTCTTTGTTGGTTGCCGAAATAATCCTCACGTCAGCCCTAACCAACTCATTACCACCTACCCTAGCGAATTCCTTTTCTTCCAGTACGCGGAGCAGATGAACTTGAATATTGGCGCTCATCTCGCCGATTTCATCTAGAAATAGGGTGCCTCGGTTGGCGAACTCAATCTTCCCTTTCCTCTGAATATGAGCCCCGGTAAAGGCACCTTTCTCATGCCCGAATAGCTCGCTGCTCAGCAGACTCTCGGGTAGCGCCGCACAGCTCACCGGAACAAAGGGTCGGTCTCTCCGGCGGCTCTGGGAGTGAAACCTTGATTAGTTCAATAATCTGCTTCATTTTTGGGCTTTTGGTAACGATATCCTCAAAGCAGTAGCGCTCCTCTAGTTCCTGGCGCAGGGCAAGGTTTTCCTCAATTAGTCTTTGGCGCTCGGAAAGCTTTTCAACCAGTAGCTCCACCTTTTCCGGCGAGAAGGGCTTCTCGATGTAGTCATAGGCACCTTCCCTCACCGCAGCCACGGCGGTGGGAATACTGCCGTAGGCGGTGATAATGATAAACGTGGTATCAGCAGCTAGCTCTTTAGTCCTCTTCATTAGTTCAATTCCGTCCATGCCGGGCATCACCAGATCAGCAATGGCTACGGCTGGTTTCTCTCTTTGGATAATCTCTAGCGCCTGAGAACCATTCTCAGCAGTAAGCACGTAGTGACCGGCATCGCTTAGCCAGTCGCGAAGCGACTCGCGGATAATGGCTTCGTCATCAACAACAAGGATCTTAACCTGAGTCTTCATGATGGAAGGGCAGATAGATGGTAAAAGTGGTGCCCTCTCCCTCCTTACTCTGTACTTCTATTCTTCCCTGATGGCGCTGAATAATCCCATAGGCTACTGCCAAGCCCAAACCCACGCCCTTCCCCTTGCCCTTGGTGGTGAAGAACGGCGTGAAAAGCTTATGCATATCATCTGGCGAAATACCACAACCGGTGTCCTGAACATCTATCCTGACCTGGCTATCAGCAGTTAAGGTATGAAGGGTCAGCCTACCCCCGTCGGGCATTGCTTGGATAGCGTTCAGAATCAGGTTGGTGCAAACCTGCTGAAGCTGGTCAAAATCAGCCATTACTTTGGGCAGGGAGGGGTTAAGCTCCTTTGCGACCGTAATGTTCTGGAGCTCGGCTGAGTGGGCGGCAAGCTCCAGAGCATGGCTAACGACCTCGTTAATGTCCACCATTCGGAGGGCAGGTGGCGACTGCCGGGCAAAATCTAACAGATTTCGGATTAGTTTGGTGCTGCGGCTGACCTCTGAGTCCATTTTGGATAGGTAGTTAAGGGTGGTCTCTTTGGAGATATTATCGCCGGCTATCTTTTTATTCAGCAGTTGGATATAGACCAGGACACCAGCCAAGGGGTTGTTAACCTCGTGAGCGATAGAAGCTGCCATCTGGCCGAGAGAGGTCAGCTTCTCAGCCTGAATTAGGTCTCCTTGGGTGGTCTTCAACTCATCCAGGAGGTACGGCCAGCACATTTCAATCTCAGCTAGGCCCTGACAGACAGAAATGGCTAATTCTCGGCAGCTAGAGTAGCCACAAGCCCCGCAGTTCATTCGGTAGCTGGGGTGCACCCGACCAATGTCTGCTAAAACCTTTTGGATTTCCGTCTCGTCTGGAGCCGGTAGGCTGACAGTTCGAACCATAAATCTACGGCTGAGGTCGATACCAGAGTATTCCTGGATGTCTCTCTTGGTTTGAGCCGGGTCTGACTGGCTAACTGCATAACGGCTGACAATTTCCCGCCGTTTAAAAACACTGAGGTCGTTATCAATGACCGGGCCATCAATACAGCCCTCACAGTAGAGAAAACTGATGAGCCTAGCCGTGATGTTGCCTTCGGCAAACTCCCGGAGGACACGGGGCATATAGTGTTTGCCACAGGCATTGATAATCTCATTGGCTATAATGTCATCGGAGAGCCCGGCAGCTTTGAGCAAGCCCCCCGATATGGCAAACAGGCGGCCCAGGTTGGGCTTAGGGCCTGACCACTGGCCCCTCGCCTCAGTTTTAGGAGTGATACCTCTGGCCTCAAACATTTCCTTGAGCTCAGCGAAGGTCAAAACGGCATCTATCACTCCGCTAACATTCGCGTCTCGAGCCTCAGCCTTCTTAGCGATGCACGGGCCAATAAAGACAGTGCTTGCCTGCGGATTATACTGCCACCTAATCACCCTGCCCATAGCTATCATTGGCGAGACGATGGGGGCTATGTTATCAATCAACTGGGGATAGTATTTCTCAATATAAGACACTACTACCGGACAGGTGGAGGAAAGCATGGGCCTCCCCTCCTTTTCATTCATTAGGCGAGCATATTCTTGGCAGACTAGCTCAGAGCCGAAGGAATCCTCCATAGCCTCACTAAAGCCCAGTTTTTTCAGGGACGTTACCAGCTGTTCTGGATGGATATCAGGAAAGGTGGCGGGAAACGATGCGGAAAGTAAAGCAATTACCGGCTGTGGCTTGCCCAGTAGCTGCCAGACCTGCTCAACATCGCTCTCTACCCGTTTTGCCCTAGCCAGACACATCTTAAGGCAGTCGCCACAATCAATACACCGGGCTGCTATCACCTCAGCCAAGCCCTCTCTAATCCTGGTTGCCTTGACGGGGCAGTTGCGAATGCAGGCATAGCATCCAGTACACTTTGAGCGATCCGTATAAACAATACTCATTTTGTCTCCTTATCTGGCTTACGCCGCCGTTTCCCATGAGCAGCTGCAAATCCCAGCTCTTTTCTTAGGTTGGCTACTGAGCGTCGGGAGATGCTAACACCAAATTTCTCCCGAAGTTCAGCCCTTATGGCTTCATCTGAGTGAAGGCTGTTTACCCCCTCGAGAAGCTGCTTAATCAGCCCTTGCTTAAGGGTCTTCGTCCTGGGGAAGAATTGTTTAAGTGGAACTTCTTGCCCCCAGGGGGTGTCTATACTCTTGCCCCTCACGGCACGACTCACCGAACTGGCCGCCAGCCCGATCCTCTCTGCTAGCTCCTTCTGACTGAGAGGTAGTAGCGACCTTGGATTAGCGGATTCCAGGTATAATGCCTGCCGCTCAATAATGCTTTGTAAAACTAGATTCACGGTGTTCTGACGACTGTTAATTAGCTCTAACTTCTTAAATAGTCGCTCGGCTTCCCTGACTTCAGTCTCGGTCAAGACACTGTCTAGCTTTAATTTTTCAAATCTCTCATAATTAATTACATACCGGCCGCGAGCCAAAGATGGTGAGAAGTAGCCAATAAGAAAGCCCTCCTTGTCCCTCTCCACCGAAGCAACCTTGGAGTAGCGGATCAGGTCCGAGGTAACATTTGAGGGGTGATAGAACTCACTCATAATAGAAAACTCATTAATTAGGTCATTTATCTCCTCAACCTCCGAGATCTCTAGGTCACAGGCACTAGCAATTTCATCAAGGGGCATCGCCGATTCGGGAAACAGGAAATAGCGTTTAAACTTTTTTAGCCCTATTCTTCGTATCTGGCTAATAATGTATTCCTTGTTTAGTAAGAGTGATTCAACATCAATAGAGCCGCGGCTGGTTGCCATATCTTCTCTAAGCCGATAAAAACTGGAGGAAATATCAGTCCTGGGAAATTTCTGGTAGCCGACCACTTTATCATGGCGGCAAAGTCTCTGGAAGATGGGGGTCTTCTCTATCTCGACGATCAGCTGGCTAAACTCTTCATGGCTCATCTCTAGCAGATGAGCCTGTTCCAGGCGCAGGATTTGTGCTAGCGACTGCTGAAGGCGCATGGATTGTGCCTGCCTGAATTGAAAGCTCAACATCTGTTCAAATATTTTACATGGGTGAATCAATAGTGTGCAAATATTATACTATAGTTTGCGGTAACTAGCAATGCCGAGGAACAGTCATAGTGTATCTTGTATTTAATAGACGAGGGTGGATACTTCCGTTGGCGCGAGCCCTTTAGTGGTAGCGAATGGATAGACTGGCAAAATGGGGTATCAGTGTTTTGGGCACGACTTGAGAAACTGAAGTGGCGCCGCTGAGGCCTTCGTCATTGCTTATTTAAAGGCAAGGTACGCTTAACAAAAACTCAATTTGTTACCACGGCCTCATATCTTCGGCAACGGTAGACCATCGCAATATTACACTAGAGTGACGAATCGTTGGGTTGATCTCAGGAAAGGTCTGGCACCTAGCCTAACATTGATGGGGGGAGCAGGTGAATGCGTATCGAAGGCAGTAAACAGACTGAACACCTTGGGGCAGTGAGAATTCATGACGTGCGTCGATTCTTGGAACTTGATTCTGGCGTCAGAATTCCTCCTTTACTCAATGAGGGCACTTATGCCAGAAAGATTGAACGAGATACCATCGCCGCTATACAGCAGAAACTGGCTATTGTTCTGCCTATCAAGAATGAGGACGTTAAGATCTTCGAGGGTGTGCTGAGCGGCATTCCCCATGATTGCTTGATGATAGTAGTCTCCAACAGCGAGCGAGGCGAAATCGACAATTTCAAGAATGAGCAGGATGTTCTCAGCCGATTCTGCGATGCTACCAAACGAAGTGCCCTCATAGTTCACCAAAAAGACCCTCATTTAGCAGAGGCGCTAGCAAATTGTGAATACACTGGAATTCTTGACGAGAATGGGCTCGTCAGAAGCGGGAAATGCGAGGGAATGATTATTGGCATTCTGCTAGCTCTATTACAGGGTAGAGAATATGTCGGATTTATTGATACCGATAACTATATTCCCGGAGCGGTATGGGAATATGCCCAGCATTACGCGGTAGGATTTTGTCTTTCAGAGTCACCGTACGCTATGGTTAGGATTCTGTGGAGGTACAAACCAAAAATTTCCGGTGAGTTATATTTCAGGAAATGGGGACGAGTATCTGAGATAACCAATAAGCACATTAATCATTTCATATCCACCAAGGGCAAATTTGAGACCGGTATTATTAAAACAGCTAATGCCGGGGAACACGCTATGAGCCTGCGGTTAGCAACGAAGTTGGCATACGCCACCGGTTACGGTGTTGAAACACAGGAACTCATGTCTATTTTAGAGCAGTTTGGCGGTTTGTCGCCTATTGCCGACACAACCATTGCCGAAAGTGGGGTTGATATTATTCAGACGGAGACAATCAATCCACATCTCCACGCGGAGAGAGGTGAAGAACACCTCATTCAGGACATGGCGGTGCCAAGCTTATCTGTGATTTTCCACAATCCGTTGTGTGAAGAGACAACCAGACAATTAATAATCAAACAGCTGATGGAGCTAGATTGCATTGGTTTTGGTGAAGAGGTCCCCAAAATAAGAATGATCCCACCGCCTGATACTGTTGATATTGAGAAGTTCATAAGTATCCTCAGTGAACATTTTAATGATTATTCAGTGCCAAAAGGATGGTCGGTGTGGGCGAAACTGCCACTATTGGGTCGTAAAGAACCGGAAAGCACGCAATTAGTCTTTACAGACCTTGATGGCACGCTGCTTCATCCGGTCAGTTATTCGTACGCAGCGGCACTTGATTCAGTGCGAATACTACAGGAAATCAGAATCCCCCTCATCTTCTGTTCCGCCAAGACGATGGGCGAACAGCAAGTTTACCGACAAGAACTCGACATAGAAGATCCCTTTATTGTCGAGAATGGGTCAGCTATTTTTATCCCTAAAGACTATTTCCGCCTCCCCTTTTATTTTAGCCGCACAATTGATGATTACTTCGTTATTGAACTCGGTATTTCATACGAGGAAGTAAGGGAGAAACTGAAAATGTTAAATGGTAGATGTGAAGCTAAAATTACCTGCTTCGGAGATCTTGATACTGAAGAGATAGCCAAAGTAACTGGCCTAAACTTACGCATGGCTGAGCTTGCCAAGCAAAGGGCGTATAGCGAAACTCTGATAATAGAAGGCAATCAGAAGCAGATAAAGTCGGCATTAGACATTATAGCCGAAAGCGGACTGAGTTATACCTTTGGGGGAAAGTTCTACGAAGTGTACCAGGGTGGCGATAAAGGCAAAGCGGTAAAGATTCTGATAGAGCTTTTCAAGCTAAATTTCGGGAACATCGCTACAATTGGCATTGGCGATAGTCCCAATGATATAGAGATGCTAGCTGCGGTGGACTTGCCAATATTGGTTCAGACGGAAGGTAACCGATGGAATAGACTGAAGGTTAAGAATCTAAAACGTGTGCGAGGGGTCGGCCCCGAAGGATGGGCTCAGGCAGCTTCAGAGCTATTTAGTCCCAAATAAGCAGTTACTGGAGCCGGCGCTTGGAAACAATTGACATTGAATTTAGAGAGAATAAAAGGGAAGCTGGAAATGGTGCTCACTGGAGTGACAAAGTAAGCTGAGTTGGCAATGAAAAGGCGTAAAAAGAGACGGCTAGAACCTAATTTTCAAGCTTACTATTTCGAAAGGCTTTACTTGTAACCTGATTCTTCGACCTCGGTATTTTACCTCTCCCTCTTCTGCTTCCAGTAGATCTACCATTTTTACAGCGCTGGGCTCTTTATATAGAGTGATTTCTCCCCTTGTTCTTTCCCCCTTTGTTTCAAAGAGTCTTATGATTACTTCATCGCTATCTTCCGCTTTCTTGAATACAACCAGAATAAGGTTTTCAGGTTTTACTTCAACAAAGGAGAACCGGTACGGAAGGCTCCCCTTTCTTCTTTTTTCAATTGGCAGTTGAAAACCAATCAGACCATAATTGAATTCATATGCCGGCTTAAAAGAGTTGGCGTCTTTCCAGCCCTTTTGATGGGCAAAAAGGGAATATTCAAAAGTATAGTTCTTAAATTCTTGGGCGTCGGGAGTGGGGATAGCCGGACCAATAATTCCGTCAGAAGCAAGCATTAATATACTCCGCAGCAGAGTTAAATAGATGTTTCCGTCCCTTACCTCATGGGAAGGCAGTCCTTTATTGATTAGGGTTATTCCCTTGTCTTTATCTGAATAGTCCACCCAGTGTAGTGCCGGATAGATTCCTGAAGGTTGTTCAACCCATGTACTCTTGGCTTTTGTGTAATATTGATTAACGGGACGCGTTATGACGCCAAATTGAGTTTCAGATTGATACTTAGGCGAGTTTATATTTGTGGAAAACCTCACCCTTACTCGAACCTGGGGATGTCGATTCTCAATATTGGTCATGAAATCAATTCGCGGTATATCATTGTAAATGACGATCCTCTTGTGGAGAGAGAGGTAATTATGACGCCATATGAGCGGCCTCAATTTCTTTAACAGCCGGTAGGGCCATCTCAGTGAAAAGAATTCGCTTTCAACATCGATTACTCTTCGTAACGGGGTCTTAATTATCTTGAAACTCTTCGCTCTGAATGTACCGTAGGTTACTCCCTCTTCTCCCCCTTCGGTACCTAATGGCTGACCTAAATTTTGGCGGTGATAATAGAGATCCCCGATCTCTTCTTCCAGAACTAGTTCATTCCCACTCACCAACCGTTTACCACCCTGAAAAACATCAATCAGACCATTTGAAGGGTCCACTCTGACCCTAAAAAACTGGTTCTCAATAGTATTACCGGAAATTTCAATCTTCGGAGCGATTTCACCACGCGGCTTTCTCCTGAGTATCTTATAAGTACGATATCCCAGAGCTGGAACCGTAGCCACGAACCCAAGCTTGACCGCCTGATAGGAATCGTCGGAGTAACGGGAGAACTCCAGTATTTCCACCTCTATTTCTTCTCGGCCAGTTCGCAGCCCGCCGATTCTCTTTATCTTGCCTCTATCAAATCCCATCTCCACCTCAACCCAGTTCTTTGTCTCCCAGGAAAGGGGATTGAAAACAACAATATCTTCCTCGGCTTGTAGGTTCTGGGAAATGATTGAGCAGAAGTTATGAAGAAACTGGTAAAGATGAGTTTGAAGATAGTTAAAATTATCTCTGGCTTCCTCATAGCCTTCATCCATACCAGTTCCAGGAGCGACATCATGAAAAGCTCCCCATAGAATCTTCTTCCAATTATCCTTGAATTCGTAGGTAGGGTAAGGAATTCCTAATAACCAAGCGATTTTCATATTTTCTTAACCCCTGTTTTATCCAGATTCGGCTGGAAGTAGTATTGGGGAAGACCTGAGAATATCTCCCGGAATAGAGTTCCCCCCGGCCGGTTTTTAGCTTATCGGCCGCCTTCTCCACTTGAGTGAAAAAAGCAGAGACGTTAGTGATTTTCATTTGAGAGTCTTGATGATTTCTGTTCCATTTGTTCACCACTCTGAAGATTTCGGGCTGGGGCGGTATCGAGCCACTCCCGGAAGGCATTAAGATATGGTGGGTAGCCGCCGCTGCCTTAAGTATCTTGAAATTTTCCTCAAGTTTAGTAAAATCGAGTCCAGCTCGATAACCAAGAGGCATCCAGTGGCACAGTATCCTAGTCCCATCTAAGCCCTGCCACCAGAATTCGGAGGGTTGGTCTCTCTGTGCCCCTCGGCGAAAGGCAAAATATTTATAACCTGATTTTCGGTAGATCTGGGGCATCTGGGCGTTATAGCCGAAGCTGTCTGCCCCCCACATAACTGGGACATCAACCCCGAATTTCTCCTTCGCATACCTCTTACCCAGCATTATCTCTCTGATCAGGGTCTCCCCGGAGGGTATCATCGTGTCCGCCATCAGATATTCGCCCCCGGCGATCTCAACTTTGCCAACTGCGATACATCGTGCTATTCTCTCAAAGAGCTGGGGGTTTCTTCTTTCAATCTCTTCCAAGAGGGCAGTCTGCTCATTTGTAATCTCTGTTTTCCACGAAATCCAGGGCTTGTTTCACAATGAGATCGATGTTAATGTAGAGATAGTCTTCCTTGGTCAGAACCCAAACTGCGTCATAATGTGAATGAGGTACTAGATAGATTCTGTCCATATTAACCCTCGGCTAAGCTTCTCTGCTTTAAATACACTGCCTGCTGACTTTCGCAAACATATTTATGCTTTATCTTGATGTATTATACAATACAATCTCACAATCAAGAAGGCACAAGCTAGCAAAGATATGAATTTGAAATCTATTTTGGTAGCCGGGTTAGATTTGAACCAAGAACCTTCGAGTTGTGAGTCCAGTGGACTGAGTAAACGTAGCGACACTACACTAAATTAGCGCAGTGTTCAATCGTGTCTGCCTTTTTTGCGCCCGGTGGATGCTCCGGGAGGGTTTGATTGCTGGGTGCAATGGGAGTATCATCAGAGCCAAGAGCGATGGCGGTTGAGAATTGACTCATGGTGAGTTTAAATAGTAAATCCCAGATTGAGAGAGATGAAAATGAGACCATCAAAAAGAATTGAAAAGGTCCAGCTAGTTCTTCCTCCGCCGAGGAGGCCAGATATGTATCTGGCTCAATTTGAAGGATGGCCTCATCCGCTTGTGCGCCAGGCTAGGCAGATTATCTTCCGGTTAGCTGAGGTAGCCGTGTCCCGAGCCCTGTTTGCTAATGTACTGCAGCGCCTAATCCGGCTGCGTTCACCAGGGAGACAAGACAAGTATATAGCCAAATTTGCCAGGTGGCCTCAGCCTCTGGGCATTCTATCCGTAGGGACTTATATCAAGCAGAATAATCTTGGTGTTGAGGTAGAGATTCTTGACGGTAACAATGTCTTGACTTTAGAGGAAGTGAAGAGCCGGATTGACGGCGACCTTGTCGGAATATCAGCCACTGCCGGGGGTTATGACAATGCCATTGAAGTGGCTAAGGTCGCGAAGCAAAGAGGTGCCAGAGTAGTCTTGGGGGGAGCTGCGGCAACTCCGCTGGCTAGGGAGATCTTAAGATATTACGACTTTATCGACGCTGTAATCAGATATGATGGTGAGATTGCTTTATCAAAGTATGTTGCCGCGGCACCGCTAGGTTCCATAGAAAATCTTGTTTATCGAGATAGTCATGAGATCAAGGAAAACCCGATAAAATTACCGTGTCTTGATGAGCTTCCAGCACCAGTTCTGGATATGGAAGTATATTTCAAGAACAGTAAAGACCCTGAGTATCCGATCTGTGACCCATTTAAGAGACCGGTTAACATTTATTCCCAGAAAGGATGTATGTGGCGCTCACAAGAAGAGGGTGGTTGTGTCTTCTGCGCGATTCCCTATTATGATCTACGGCTTAGAGACCCTCAGCTTGTCTGGGATGAGATATCGTCTCTGGTCGAGAAATACCAGGTAGATTTCATCTGGGACCCGTCTGATAACCTGGTCGGAGACAAAGAGTGGTTTAAGGCCTTCTGTGCGGCAAAACCAAATGGACTTAAGATCCATTACACCAATTACGTTGATGCCGAAGACATAGATGAGGAGGTTGCTAAGCTGCTTGCTGATTCCGGCTGTGTTAGCGTCTTTGTTGGTATGGAAGCCGGCGATCCAGAAATGTTGGCAAGCATGAATAAGAGGGCAACGCTCGAGGATAATATGAGGGCCATGGAGCTTTTGCAGAAATACCGGATCGGCGTGGTAGCTGGTGTTGTCGTCGGAGTACCAGGAGAGAGCAAAGAAAGCCTGGAGAGGACGGTTGAATTTCTAAAGAGTCTTACGGAATTTGATAACTTTGACCGGTTTGAATGGGGAAGCTTGATGCCTTTTCCTGGTTCTAAGGCAAACAGAATGCTGCGAGAGCATCCTGAGCTCAAGGAGAAGTACAAGGATTTTGGCGATAAAGATTATCTGTTTCAGTTCGCGTGTATGATACAGGACTGGTACCGGTATTATTGTGAGATAGACTATAGTGGCGTTCTAGAATTACAGGATAGGGTGCTACGAGAGGGTCTGGTGCCTTATCAGATGACCATGTTTCAAAGACGCTCATGGTCTGGTACACCTTCAAAGGTGTTTCGAGTATAGAGCAATGGGTTGGGAACAGGGGAGTGGGGGATTCGCCTCAAATCTTTGAGTAGCACAACAGGGTAAGGGGGACAACCGTTTACATGCCTCGGACTGTCATAGTCTGTGCTCTTCTAGTTGGGGTTGCGATGTGGGCGCCAATCTATTGTGTTCCTCCGATGGAAACTCTCCTAAAGGAGCAGCTTCTACTTACTCATACGCAAACCAGCCTGCTTCTCAGTGTACCGGTATTGATGTTGGTAGCGACAGCTATTCCGGCTGGTGTTATAAGTGACCGCATTGGTATCAAGAAGGCTATCGGTATAGGTCTCATAGCAATGGCTACCGGTGCCCTTTTACGAGGTACGGCTAGCGACTTCTCAAGCCTGCTTGGTTTCACCTTCATCTATGGTTTTGGATTTGGCTGGACATTCCCTAATCTGCCAAAGGTGGTGAGTACCTATGTGGGGAAAGAGAAGGCTGGTGTGGCTATGGGTATAGTCAATTCCGGGTTTCCAATAGGTATGGGATTAGGACTGGCCCTTACCATACCAGTAGTCCTGCCTATAGCTGAAACGTACCAGGGTGTTTTCTTAATATGGAGTATCCCCCCCTTAATAGCTGTAGGATTCTGGTGGGCCATGGTTAAAGAACCTCAGGCCAGGCCTATTCATATCGAAGAGCCGACAACCTCTGTTGCTGATCTTCGCGTTGCCTTACTAAACAAGCACCTTTGGTTAATAGCGGGATTAATGTCCCTACACCAGTTTTTCATGTGGAGTTGGACTGGATGGGCGCCGGTAATGATGGTTTTGAAAGGGGCATCACCCGACCTAGCAGGAATTATCGCCTCAATTACTATCTGGGCAATTCTCCCGACCTTTCTTCTAATGCCAAGACTCTCTCATAGAGTTGGCTTGAGAAAACCTTTTCTCTGGATTCCCTCAATCGCCTTGGCAATTGTATCCTGGGCGGCTCGGTATGTCACCGTGTCCGCGAGCTGGTATCTTATGGCTGTAGCAGGTGTGGCAGCAGCTACCAGATTTACCACCCTGCTGACGCTACCAGTAGAAATGATGCACCAAAGGCAGGTTGGAATGGCAAGCGGAATGGTGTTATCTGTTGGATTTGTAGGTGGCGTAATCGGTCCGCTAGTAGGTGGGCGCATATTGGACACTACTCAGACCCTTGACCTATCCCTGATGGTTCTGGTGGGTATCTCAGTGGCTAGTGCTCTCCTAGCATCGAGAATCCCCGAGACGGGACCCGGGCGGATAGCCTAATTGTACGGACATCGGTTAACTGCTTACTTTCTGAGTACCCGGTGTTCTTGTCTCAAAGACCAATGGCGAATAAATTACCTCTTGGAATCGATTACAACGCTCTTACGGTGGCAGCCACTTTTCTATTCTGTCTTCGCTTTGGCTAGGATAATGCTTATTGGTATTGGGAATCAACATACGATATAATGTTAGACGGAATGGTTGGAAATCCCTCCGTGAGGACAGGGGATACTTACCGAAATGTATTTACAGGGGGGTCATATGCAGCGTTTGCAGGGGCAGGTAGCCATCGTGACGGGAGCAGCTAGAAGCATTGGCCTAGGGATAGCGAGAAAGCTCGCCAGCGAGGGAGCTTTTGTTATGATCACGGATAAGGACGAGCAGGAGGGAGGGCGAGCAATAGCCGAGCTAGCGTCCACTGGGGTAGAGGTGTTGCTGGCGGTTGGCGACGTAGCCGACGAGTCGGACGTTAAAAGAGTCGTAAAACAGGCCATCGATACCTGGGGACGAATAGACGTGCTAGTCAACAATGCTGGCATCATCGGTAAGACAGCCTACCTGTGGGAGTTGGCCGCTAAAGATCTGGACAGTGTGTATCGTACTAACCTCCGCGGTGTCTTTCTCTATTGTCAAAAGGTCGTACCCCATATGCTCTCAAGAGGCTACGGTCGCATCGTCAATATCGCCTCCATTGCCGGCAAGGAGGGGAATCCTAGAATGGTGCCCTATTCTGCCACGAAGGCGGCAATTATCGCACTGACCAAGTCTCTGGGAAAGGAGCTGGCCACCAGTGGTGTGGTTGTAAACTGCGTCACTCCGGCAGTAGTGCGTACGCCTCTCCTAGAGCAGACGACGCCAGAGCAGATCAAGTACATGTTGGAACGCATCCCTATGGGACGCACAGTAGAGATAGAGGAGGTGGCTAATCTAGTGGCCTGGCTTGCCTCTTCGGAGTGCTCTTTCAGCACCGGTGCCGTCTTCGATATCAGCGGAGGCCGTGCTACATATTAGAACGGT
>SMTZ1_10011323_pt1 | contig 13651 bp, 14 predicted proteins | sample DeeMarSWOR136_30_FD_25667 | JGI IMG/M metagenome (IMG submission 25667) | reverse complement strand
GCCAACGTGTACCTTACCCTATCTCGATTCTTGGCCCTCACGGTGTAGTTCCGGTACACGTGCTCAACGTCCTCGGATTCGAACGGGAGAACCACATCCAGATGTCCCAGCAGCTGGTTATATGTGGCCGCGATCTCCCTCCTCCTGGAAATCCACTCATCGAGTTTACTCCGTAGCTTCACCCGAAGGACGGCCGCAGACAGTTCCACTATGCGACCATGATATCCCTCGGTAGTAGACCAGAAAACCGAGCTCATGCCTCGCCCACCAGCGCTGAGGCCCCCTCCTAAGGGGTTCGGCACGCCCGAGTAGGTGGACAACTCGCGTATTCTCTGGGCCATCTCCCAGTCATCCGTTACGATGGTCCCTCCATCCCCGTAATTCCCCAGGATTTTGGAGGGGACATGGCTGAAGCAACCCACGTCGCCTATCGCTCCCACCCGGGTTCCCTTGTACCGAGCTCCTACGGCAATGGCCGCATCTTCGAGGACAGAGAGGTCGTGTCTTCGGGCCACTTCCATGATGGGGGCCATATCAGCGGGATGTCCATACATGTGAACGGCCATGATGCCCTTTGTGCGCGGCGTAATCCTCTCCTCGATCTTCCGTGGATCGATAGTATACGTTCGTTCGTCGATGTCAACCCAGACAAAGGATGCCCCCGTGTGGCTTATGGATGCGGTACACGCGATATCGGTATTGGCTACCGTGACGACCTCATCCCCGGGCCCGACTCCCATGGCCAGAAGCGCCTTGAAAAGCGCATCATAACCGGACCCTACGGTGACGGCATGCTTCGTGCCGCAATACGCCGCAAATTCCTCCTCAAAAGCTCGCACTTCTTTTCCATCGGTGTAGATGCCGCTATCGAGCACACGCGCGATGGCGGAATCGATCTCCGGCTTTATACTTCGATATTCCGCCGCAAAGTCGTAGAACGGGACTCTCATGCCTTTCGTCATGTACCCCCCCTCTGAACAGGCGGTTTTGAACGGACAACAATCCCATTTTCCCCGGATACCTTCGTGTACATTTGGCTATGTGTCAAGGAAAAAATCTCCATCTCTCGCTCTGTCGGTCCCGTTTTCTCCTTGTGGAGCGTGTTCGGCTCTGATACCATAGATCGGTATGGATAGAGCCATCCATCAGCGAGAGGAGGTGACAAAGAGGTCAGCATTGGACTACTGTTCTGTCCCGTGGGGAGAGCTATCTCCCAGATCGGGCCACGAAAGCGAAGGGAGGGTCCGCAGATGCAGGGAAAAGTAGAAGTACCCATCGAGCATAGCACACGGTTCATTATCGCCCCGTTGCTCGATAGTCTGGTGACATGCGTTGGCAATGACGGAAAACCAAACATCATAGAGATATCCCTCTTTTGTAAATCCTGGGGGCTACCCCTCAAGAAGTCCGATTCCCCCTTTGGGGTTTATCACATCATGGTTCATCCCGCTCGATATTCTCACAAACTCATTGAGGAATCCGGAGAATTCGTCATAAATATCCCCTCCGCGGATATCGTGGAGCAATCGTTGTTCTGCGGAACGAGGTCGGGGAGGAGGGTTGATAAGTTTAAAGAGACGAAATTGACTCCGGTTCCGGCAAAGCATGTTAAGGCGCCTCTGATCAAGGAATGTCTGATCAACATCGAGTGTAGGGTCGTTGAGACAATGAAACCGAAGCACAGTGCTTACACCTTCTTCTTCGGAAAAGCGCTGGCTATCCATGCTGAAGAGGGAATATGGGATGGTAATATCGTAAACGTGGACAAATATCCCATGGCGCTTCCCGTAGTTCACAAGAATATGCTGAAGACTGAGTACAGGCTTCTGGGTAAGAATATTAGAGGTGAGAAAGGAAGAAGAGACTAACCATCGAAGATCTATGGGATGCTTTGGTATTATGCGGCGATGTGTGATATAGTTGCTTTTGGTAACTACATCCTGGCAAACTGGTGCCAGTAGACACAAAATAGGGAAGCCAAGCGGTCCCCATTCGATGATATGAAACGAAGGAGAACACGGCAGATTTCCATCGGCGGGGTTACGATCGGAGGCGATGCCCCCATCTCGGTGCAGTCCATGACCAAGACCGACACCCGGGATGTGGATAAGACCGTGGCCCAGATTGGGCGTTTGGAGGCCGCCGGATGCGAAATCCTGAGAGTGGCTATCCCCGATAGGGTCGCCTGCGAACGATTCGGCGAGGTTCGGGAAAGGGTTAGGCTCCCCCTGGTGGCCGATATCCACTTCGACCATCGATTGGCCATCGGAGCCATGGAGAGGGGAGCGGATGGCATAAGGATTAACCCGGGCACCATCCGCGGACAAAGCCGATTGGAGGAAATCGTCGGGGTGGCCAAGGATCGGGAAGTCCCCATCCGCATTGGGATCAATTCCGGCTCCCTGGAGAGGGATCTCCTGAAGAAGTATGGAGGGGCGACCCCCGATGCCTTGGTGGAGAGCGCCCTTCGTTCCATCCGCATCATGGAGGCCCAAGACTTTCACGAGATAAAGGTCTCCCTGAAATCATCGGATGTGGTTACCACTATTGAGGCCTATCGGCTCTTTTCCCGCCAAGTGGACTACCCCCTCCATCTTGGGGTGACGGAGTCAGGAACGCTTCTCTCGGGGACCGTTAAGTCCTCCATCGGCATCGGCATCCTCCTCCATGAGGGCATCGGGGATACCATCAGGGTTTCGCTGACCGGGGATCCCGTAGACGAGGTACGGGTCGGGTTTGGTATATTGAGGGCCTTGCGCCTCCGCCAGAGGGGACCGGATATTATCTCGTGTCCCACCTGTGGGAGATGCGAAATCGATCTGATTCCCATGGCAGATGAAGTGGAGAGGAGATTGAGGTACCTGCGCGACCCCATTCGTATTGCCGTCATGGGCTGTGTGGTGAATGGCCCTGGAGAGGCACGGGAAGCCGATGTGGGGATTGCCGGTGGAAAGGGAGGGGGATTACTCTTTCGCGAGGGAAAGGTCCTGAGGAAGTGCCGCCAGGAGGAGCTCATCCAAGCCCTGATCGCGGAAGTGGAGAAGATGGTGGGGAGGGGTTAGCCTGGCTATTTCCTATGATGACCCGTCTTGTGGGGAAGACTCCCTCTTTCCCTTGAGCTGTTTCCACGTATAGTGAATGCGCTGAATAACGGTGATATGGGTGAAAACGGCCAGAATCCAGAGAATAGGGACCATAAGGTTGAAGAGAGCCCCCACCGCTAAGAGCACTATTCTCTCCGGCCTCTCCAAGAGGCCGACGGTACACTTCTCGATCACTCCCTCCGCCCTGGCTCGGGTGTACGGAACCAGGGCAGTGCCGATGAGGACCACCGAGGTGAGTGCCACCATACCGCTCGAACCCCTAAACGCGTAGAAGAGCAGAATTCCAAGGAGCACAATCAGATCGGAGTATCGGTCCATTACGGAGTCGAAGAAGGCGCCAAAGGGAGTTGCCCTCCCCTGGTTCCTGGCCATCGCCCCGTCCAATAGATCACAGAGGCCCGCCCCCAGGATGGCAAAACCTCCCCCCTTTGCGTAGCCGAGGGTCAAGAGGAACGCCGCCCCCGCATTGAGGATAAACCCGGAAAAGGTCAGGATATTGGGGTTGATGTTCTTCCCCAGCAGGTGTTTGGCCACCCTGTAAACATAGGGATCAAGCCTGTGGCCGATTTTTGAGCTGATCATTCCATTTCCCGAGGGAAAGCGTGTTGCCGGGGACCCACCCCTTACCGCGCGTGCAGTTTCCCCTATGAAAACGATTGGATATTATAGGCGTATTTCCGGAAAAGTCAAAATAAAATGCACGGAACTCCGCCGCTTACCCCCCTTTTACCCTCTCATTTCCTTTAACCTCAACCTCTTGACCTGAGATCCGCTCCTGTGATATGCGTTCCCCTGAGGAGGATCTCCCTTGATCGTGCCTTATCAACAGGAGAGGGAAACGGCCATCTGCGCAGTGACTGCCGCGTCAAATCTCTTAACGGGCATCCAAGACGATCTGAAACGCTCCATCCAGAAGGAGGACAGAACCCCGGTAACCGTTGCCGACTATGGCTCACAGGCGGTTATCTGCCAAATCCTCAATGATGCCTTCCCCGAAGATCCCATCGTGGCCGAGGAGGATTCAGCGGAGCTATCGAAGCCAGAGCATGCCGAAATCCTCGCCCAGGTCGTCCATTACCTCAACGCACCGTTCCCCCGCGTCTCCCCGCGGGAGGTCTGCCAATGGATCGACTTGGGCTCGAGCCCCATTTCCCCGCGGTATTGGACCCTGGACCCCATCGATGGAACCAAGGGATTTCTCAGGGGTGATCAATACGCCATTGCCCTGGCGCTCATAGAAGAGGGTACTGTGAGGGTTGGGGCCCTTGCATGTCCCAATATCATCCTCCATACCCACAGAGGGGACAAGGCCCGGGGAGCGCTGTTCGTCGCCGTACGGGGCCAAGGAGCAGTCCAGTTCAGCCTGGCCGGAGGTTTGAGCGGGAAGATTCGCGTATCCGCCGTCAGCTCACCCCCCCAAGCACTCCTTACGGAGAGCGTGGAGCCGGCCCACTCCGATCACCGCCTAAATCTCGAGCTCGCAGAAAGACTCGGTATCTCCCGGCCAACCCTCAGGATGGATAGCCAGGCGAAATATGCCATCTTAGCCAGGGGCGAAGCATCGATCTACGTGCGGATACCATCACCTCAAACTCCCGACTACCGGGAGAAAATCTGGGATCACGCCGCTGGATCCATTCTCGTCGAGGAAGCGGGCGGCAAGGTTACCGATGCCCTCGATCGGGGGTTGGATTTGGAGAACAATTACGGGATCATCGTCACCAACGGTCAGCTCCATGGTACGGTGGTCAACGCCTTACGTCCCCTTCTCCCATGAGGCCAGATACCTCTTCTGTTCCTCGGTGAGGTGGTCGATCCGGACTCCCATGGTCTCCACCTTCATCTTGGCAACCTTCGCTACACCGCGGAGGATTTCCGGATTGAAGGTCACCAACCTTTCCCAGGCGCCAAGAGGTTGAGAGCGTTCAGCAGAGTCAAAGCCCGGTTGAGCCAAAGGAGACCATCACCTACATACCAAGTCATGATCTCTTCTCTCTGTTCGCCGTAAACAGGCTGGAAACCGCCTCCTTTTGGCCTCTCAGTTCCAGCAACCAGTCGATAACCTCGCGGAGGGCACCATGTCCTCCAGGAGCTTGGGTTACGTAAATGCTGTGATCTTTCACCTCACGACAAGCATTACAGACGGCAATGGGCAAGCCGACTCGTTTCAATACCGGCAGGTCAAGCAGATCATCCCCCACGTAGGCCACCTGAGAAGCCACCAGGGCGTGCTTCTCAAGTAACAAGTCCAGAGCCTCCTCTTTGTGGAAATAGCCCTGGCAGACTTCGTCAATACTCAGTTCCTCCGCACGACGGTGGACAACGGCAGACTTTCGCCCGGTTATGATCCCCACTTTCAGACCCGCTGCGCGGGCTAGGGTTACCCCCATGCCGTCTCGGACGTCAAACCGCTTGGCTTCCGCCTTCTCCCCTATCAGGATAATGCCTCCGTCCGTCATGACACCATCTACGTCAAAGAGCAACAGGTGAACCCGTGCGGCCCGCCGTTTGATCTCATCTTGTCCCAGCTCCAGCATCCCATCCCTCTAATCGGTCAGGCCATCGCGTAGCAAGTCCTGGACATCGATCATACCCACCGGTTTTTCCTCGACATCGACCACAACCAGGTTGTCGACCTGAGCTTTGCGCAAAAATTCCACAGCATCCTGTAAGAGAGTCTCCTCAGGCACACACTTTGGATTTTCAGACATGAGGCGAACCACCTTCTCGTAAGCCAGATCCTTCCGGTCAATGGCACGGCGCAAATCGCCGTCGGTAAGTATCCCGATAAGACGCCCTTCCCCATTTACTACGGAAACGGCTCCCAGCTTGGACTTCGTCATCTCGATAGCAGCCTCCGCAACTGTAGCGTTCTCGGTCACAACCGGGTTCTCAGGCCGGATGACCTGGCGCACGGTGTACGTGGTCAGCCTGGTATGCGTGGTGAAGTCGCTGACACCGCGGCCGGTGAGCACATTGTCAGACAAGACCCTGAGGACCCTCCAGGGAAGAGTGATGGCATGGGCGCCGCATAGGATGGCCATGCGCACGTGGTCGGGGTGACGCACCGAAGAGACCATGACCTTGGCCGGATACCTATATCGCTCCACCATATGAACCACCTGTTCGATCAGGGCAAAGGAATCATGTCCTTGGTCGTGGAGACGGCCTACCAGGGGACAGATGTAGGTTGCTCCTGATGTCGCGGCCAAGTATGCTTGGGTAAGAGTATATACCAAATGAATGTTCGTCTTGTACCCACCCTTTACCAGGCGATTGGCTGCCTTGAGGCCCTCATTGGTAACCGGAATCTTGAAGACCGGCTTTTTTGTCAGCCCCGGCAGTGCGGATAAGCGTTCGGCCTCGGCCATAATTTCCGAACACGTTTCCCCCAAGGCTTCCACGTGCAACTGATTGGCAACCTCCGATAGTTCCACAATGGTGCCATCCACGTCTTTAATGCCTTGTTGGTGCATAAACGTCGGCGTCGTGGTGATTCCCTCCATGAAACCAAAATCGGCTGCGGCCTTGATTTCACCGAGGTCCACTGAGTCAATGAAGAGTTCCATGGTTACACCTCTTTCACGATGGAGTTAATCTCGAGGAGAGGCTTGAGGTACTCTTCAAGATCACCCAGATACATCTGGCTAGACGCGTCGCACTTTGCATCCGGTGGGTTCGGGTGACACTCAATAAACAGGCCGTCCACACCGGCTGCCACACCTGCGCGTCCCAGGACCGAAAGGTACTCCCGATTGCCCCCCCGAGGATCAGAGCTCGGAATGCCGTAGCGGCGTATGGAATGGGTAACGTCAAAGACGAGCGGATATCCGACTTGACGCATAATGTGAAAGCTTCGCGGGTCAACGACCAAGTCGTTGTAGCCGAAGGTGTATCCTCGCTCCGTAACCAGGATTCGATGATTTCCCATGTCCTCCACTTTCTTGACCGGCTTGGAGATGTTCTCGGGAGCGAGAAACTGGCCGCGTTTAATATTAACCGCCTTGCCACCTCGCGCAACCGCTTCTATCAGGTCCGTTTGCATGCATAGGTAAGCCGGAATTTGAATTACGTCCAGTATCTGGCCGGCCGTCGGAACGTGCCCCACGTGATGTACATCGGAAAGAATTGGCAACCCAAACTCCCGACGGATGCCCTCCAGAATCTTCAAGCCCTCCTCCAGTCCCGGCCCACGGTAGTTTTCACCAGCGCTCCGGTTGTCCTTTTGGAATGAACTCTTGAAAATGACCGGCAACCCAAGTCGTTCGCTCACCTGCCCGAGAACGGCGGCAGTGCTTTTCATGACATCTTCTTCTTCGATCACACATGGACCGGAGATCAGAAAAAGGGGAACCTCACCACACCGTATCCCACATATCTCCACGGTTGCCGCCTGGCTAATCAGTCTCACACCAACCTCCATGCTCCCCTGACTCTGGCTCCAATCATGATGCTAAGATACGGCGCACCCGGGCCAGATCCTCGGCTGTATCCACTGCTATCTGTCGAAACCTCGTCTCGATGGTATATATGCTGTAGCCTGCTTCAAGAAACCTGAGTTGCTCCAACTTCTCGGCCTGTTCCAATTCGCCTGGCGGCAATGAGGCGTTGAAATCCTCCAGCACGTGCCGCCTGAAGCCGTAGATTCCATATTGCGCCCACAGGGTTGCCCGTTTCGGCCATCCGGCGATCGGGACATCGCGCACATGGGGAATGGGGCTGCGCGAGAAGTACAGCGCACGGCCGTCTTTCCCCCGCACTACCTTGGCAATACCAGGGTCGGTCAGATCGGAAACCTCGGTAATTCGGAACACCGGAGTGATTATATCGGCCGCGTTGTCCTGGAAGCTCCGTACGAGCTCGTCGATCAACTCCGGCTCAACAAGTGGTTGATCTCCCTGAACATTGACGACGATTTCGGCATCCATCTTGTCAACGACGGAAGCAATACGGGCGGTTCCCGACGGCAGATCGGGGGCAGTCAGTTCGACTGCTGCTCCCCACTCCCGCGCGACATTGGCCACCTCCTCGCTGTCCGTTGCTATAAGGACCCTGTTGATACTCCGGGCCAAGCTGGTCCGTTCGTACACGTGTCGGATCATCGGTTTGCCGGCTATGTCGGCCAGAACCTTACGCGGCAGTCGAGTGGACTGCAAACGCGCCGGGATAACGGCGTCAGCTCCTTTTCCCATAGCTCAACGCCCAACCACGGTTACCGCTTTTGGGCGGGAATCATCAGACGGTGGTCAACGCCTTAGGTCCCCTTCTCCCATGAGGCCAGATACCTCTCCTGTTCCTCGGTCAGCTGGTCGATCCTGACTCCCATGGTCTCCAACTTCATCTTGGCAACGGCCCTATCGATCTCAACGGGAACCCGGTACACCCTCTTTTCCAACTCATGGCCGTGTAAGGCCAGATACTCCACAACGAGGGCTTGGTTGGCAAAGCTCATGTCCATCACGCTCGATGGGTGACCCTCCGCGGAGGCCAAATTGATCAGCCTCCCCTCCCCCAAGACGTAAATCCGCTTGCCTCCATCCAAAACGTGCTCCTCGACATGCTCCCGAACCTTCCGCTTGGAGACGCTGATATCCCGTAGCCCCTCCAAATCCAGCTCTACGTTGAAGTGGCCCGAATTGGCGACAATGGCGCCGTCCTTCATCTGGCGGAAGTGGTCCCTCTCGATGACCTTCAGGTCGCCGGAAACGGTGCAGAAAATATCACCCACCTTCGCGGCCTCCGAGATGGGCATCACCTGATACCCATCCATGACCGCTTCCAGAGCCTTCAGCGGGTCCACCTCCGTCACCACAACCTGGGCCCCCATCCCCCTGGCTCGCATAGCCAGGCCTTTCCCGCACCACCCATACCCACAGACGACGAATACGCCCCCAGCGATGAGCCGATTGGTGGCCCGAATAATCCCATCTATGGTGGATTGGCCCGTGCCGTACCGATTATCGAAGAAATGTTTCGAATCCGCATCGTTGACCGCTATGATGGGAAATTGTAACACCCCGCTGGATTCCATGCTCCGAAGCCGAATCACCCCGGTGGTCGTCTCCTCGGTCCCCCCGACCACCTGCCGGACCATCTCCTCTCTTGCCGGTTGTGATAGTGCCTGGACCCACCTCCTCACCCCCGGACTGAGTTCCTTCCACTTGCCCAAGGCGATGAAGTGCAATGAGGAGACCAAATCCGCCCCGTCATCCATGGTGATGGTGGGCCCATGCTCCAAGGCCTTCCGTATGTGTTCGTAATAGGTTTCGCTATCCTCCCCCCTGATGGCAAATACGGGGATCTCCTCCTCCGCCACGAGATGAGCAGCCACATCGTCCTGAGTGCTCAGGGGGTTCGAGGCACACAGCGCCACCTCTGCACCGCCCTTCTTCAAGGCCCGGGCTAAATTGGCCGTCTCAGCGGTAATGTGGAGACACGCCGATATCCGCACCCCCGTCAAGGGACTCTCCTGGGCAAACCGCTCCCGTATACTCTCCAAGACCGGCATGCTCTGGCTTGCCCAATCCACCCTCAACCTTCCACTTCCCGCCCCATTGATGTCCTTGATATCGTAATCCACCCTCATCTCCTCTCCTGAAATTCAGCCGTGTTCGCTCCCGTTACAATCCCGCCGCCTTCCTCAAATCCCCGACCTTGTTAAGCTTCTCCCAGGTAAATTCCGGGTCATGCCTGCCGAAGTGACCGTAACAGGCGGTCTTCTTGAAGATGGGACGGAGCAGATCCAGGTAGTTGATGATCTTGGCCGGCCGGAGGTCGAAATGTTCGAGGACGATCTTGGCGATTTGATCCGATGGTATTTTCCCCGTCCCCCCCGTATTGATCATCCCGGAGATGGGCTGGGCGACGCCAATAGCGTAGGCCAACTGCACCTCACATTTTTCGGCAAGGCCCGCGGCAACGACATTCTTGGCAATATACCTGGCCATATACGATGCGCTCCGATCAACCTTGGAGGGATCCTTCCCCGAGAAACATCCACCCCCATGGCTCCCCTGGCCGCCGTAACTGTCCACGATGATCTTCCTGCCCGTCAAGCCACAATCCGCCATGGGTCCCCCCACGACGAACCGGCCCGTGGCATTGATGAAATACTTGGTTCCCTTATCCCTCAGTTCCTCGGGGATCACCTTCTTAATCACCTCCTCCGTGATCCCCTCCTCCAGCGTGGTTCGGTTAACGTCCTGTTTATGCTGAGCGGCGATCACCACGGCATCCACCCGGGTGGGCTTGCCGTTGCGGTACTGAACGGTCACCTGGGACTTTCCATCGGGCCGGAGAAAATCGAGGGTTCCGTTCTTTCTCACCTCTGCCAGCTTTTTGGTCAACTTATGGGCGAAGATGATGGGCATGGGCATCAACTCCTCCGTCTCATTACATGCATAGCCAAACATCAGCCCCTGATCTCCCGCGCCCTGCTCGTGGTCTTCGGTTTCATTGACACCCGCGGCGATGTCGGGCGATTGGCTATCAATGGAGGTAATGACGGCACATGTCTCCCAGTCGAATCCCATGGATGAGTCGTTATAGCCGATCCCCTTAATGGTCTCCCTGACGATGCCGGGAATATCCACGTAACAGGTCGTCGTAATCTCGCCCGCTACGATTGCCATGCCCGTCGTCACCATGGTCTCACAGGCCACCCTCCCCTTTGGGTCCTGCTCGATGATGGCATCGAGAACGGCATCGGAGATCTGATCAGCGACCTTATCGGGATGCCCCTCCGTTACCGATTCCGAGGTGAACAGGTAATCCGTCATTGCCATGAATCCATCCTCCTTCTCACGGTGATTTATGCCGTCTCGTCACTATAGTAACCCAAGGTGAAATCCTTGGGAAAACGGTCCGCCATCCTCCCCTTCACGTATTCCTCAATTTCGGCGGCGGTGGAGAGTTGAGACGCCTCCTCCAAAAGCTGCTTCGCTTCATCATAGCTCGACCTTCTCAGGATCTTTTTCACCCTGGGAATAGAGAAGGGGGTCATGCTCAATTCGTCAAGGCCCAGCCCCAAGAAGATGAGGATATAGCCGGGATCGGCGGCCATCTCTCCACAAATAGCAACCTCAATACCGGCCCGATGGCCAGCCACCACAACTCCCTTTATCATCCTCAGGATCGCCGGATGGAGGGGTTCGTAGAGATAGGAGACGTGTTCGTTGATTCTATCGATGGCCAGGGCATATTGAATCAGGTCGTTGGTTCCAATGCTCAGGAAATCCACCTCACTGGCAAGGGTATCGGCAACGATGGAGGCCGAGGGGATTTCGATCATCGCCCCGACTTCGATCCCCTCGTCGAAAGGGACGCCCTCCCGCCTCAATTCCCCCCGAACCTCCTCCAGGATTTCCTTGGCCTTCCTGAGCTCGGCAACCCCTGAGATCATGGGAAAGAGAATCTTGGCTTTGCCGAAGGCGCTGGCCCTCAAGATTGCCCGAAGCTGGACCTTGAACACGTGGGGTTCTTTGAGGCTGAACCGGATGGCCCTCAACCCGAGGGCGGGGTTAACCTCATGGCCATACCCATAGTGCGAGAGGAATTTATCCCCGCCGAGGTCCAGGGTTCGGATGACCACCGACCTGGGGGCAATCCCCTCAACGATGCTCCTATACGTGGTAAATTGCTCCTCCTCCGATGGGAGGTCCTCCCGATTCAAATAGAGGATTTCGGTACGATAGAGCCCGATCCCCTCCGCCCCGTGGCTGATGGCCATGGGAACTTCCTCCGCTAACTCGATGTTCGCCCCCATTTTGATCCGATAGCCATCACGGGTCTCCGCGGGCAGCGTCGCATACTTGAGCACCTCCCTCTCAAGCAATCTGATCTGTTTCCGCTTCCTCACGTATTCCCGGGAAAGCGCCTCGTCGGGGTTGATGGTCACCGTCCCCGCATATCCATCGATGATCAGGACATCCCCTTCGTTGATCAGGGAGGTGGCCGTCTCCAACCCCACCACAGCGGGAATCCCCAGAGACCTGGACAGGATAGCGGTATGAGAGATGCTGCCGCCGATGTCGGTGAGAAAACCGGCCACGTGATTGAGGTTCATCTGGATGGTATCGGCCGGCGAGAGATCATGGGCAACCACGATGACATTCCCCTTGACCCCGGCCAAATCATCGTACCCCTTTCCCATCAAATTCCGAAAGATCCGCTGAGCCACATAGTTTACGTCGTTCTTCCTCTCCCTCAGGTACTCATCCTCGATGGTATCGAAGGCCGCGTTCAGTTTCCCGACGATCATATCCAGGGCCCACTCAGCGTTGATCCTCTCGGTTCGCATTACTTCTATGGTGTCCTGGATCAGCATCTTGTCTTCCAGGATCATGAGGTGAACATCTAGGATGAAGAAGTGCCTCCTCACCTCTTCCGCCAGGATCTTCTCCTTAATCTCCCGGAGTTGGTACTTTGACCTCTCGATGGCCCGCTTAAACCGTTTTATCTCAGCGGCTATCTGCGAGGCCTCGATGGGTTTATGGGGAATGCTCATCCTCCCCCGATGCACCAAAAAGGCCTTTCCGATAACGATCCCGGAGCTGGCCGTAATTCCCTGCAGCACTCGTCTGGTAGGTTGTTCATCCGTCATTATTCTTCCCCGAATTTATTTTCGAAAAGTTCCCCCAATGCGCTCAAGGCCTTGTGAGCATCGGCCCCCTCCGCCTTAAGGGTAACCATGGATTCCTTTGCCGCCGCCAACATCATAACCCCCATGATGCTCTTGGCGTTCACCTCCAAGCCGTCCTTCTCGATCTTGATGTCGCACGCGAATTGACTCGCCTTCTGAACCAGCAGCGCGGCTGCCCGTGCGTGAAGGCCTAACTTATTTTTTATAACAAAACTCCTGACCTCGGTTCCCATGGTTTCCGGGCCCGAACGGTTCTCCTTATAAGCATTGAAACAAAGGAGGTGGCAGGTCCCTTCCTAAGGGGAAAGTCTACCAGAAAACGAAGGCCTTATCACCAATGCGCCGGGGATACCGCAGGAAAAGGGCCTAACTCCCTTTCACATTCTTCTTCAATATCTCGCTGGCCAGATTGATATTCTTTTGACCGTAGTTCTTGATGAACTCCGCCAACCCAACCAAGTCCCTCTCCCCCTCATCGGTGGAAAGTTTCAGCAGCATGGGCAGGTTCACCCCCGTAATCACCTCGATCTTCCATTCCTCCAGAAAGGAAAGGCTGATATTGGAAGGGGTTCCTCCGAACATATCCGTGAGAATGAGGATTCCTTTTCCCCTGTCTACCCTTCGAATGGCAGCGGAGATCTTCTCCGTAATCTCCTCTACCCCCTCTGTAGGGTCGATGGAAACGGCCTCGAACTGCTTAAGCTTCCCCACGATCAACTCCGTCACCGCCAACAGTTCCTCCCCAAGCCTCAGATGCGTGACGAGGACAATGCCTACCATTTGTCGTCTCCTAACCCTTTCCGATGTCCCTATGAGTCGTTCTCAGGATGACATCTTCCTCCTGCAGACTCTTCCGCAGGTGCGCCTCCATGTTATTTGCCACCACGATGGATCGGTGCCTCCCCCC
>SMTZ1_10004745_pt1 | contig 13651 bp, 11 predicted proteins | sample DeeMarSWOR136_30_FD_25667 | JGI IMG/M metagenome (IMG submission 25667) | reverse complement strand
ATATTGACTAACGCGGGAAGAAAATTAGCTGGCGAAGAAATCTACAACGAATATAAAATTTTAGCGGATTTAGCTGGTGGCTTAATGGCTACGCTACCTTTCCTCGAAACATTTTATAATAAAGAAGTCGGAGAACTTGCCATGAAATATATGCAGAGAAATCCTAGAGTAAAACCAATAAATGTTCTAAAATGTTTTAAGGGATTAGAATGCCTTGGATGCTCTGATATTGCTGGTTTATTGCAAGTTGCGGGTTTACATGGAGGAGGAAGCCCCCAAATGGAAACCATTGCGATGATGGGCAGGTACGATGTTAAAAATCTAAAAAATATAGCAAAATATCTTTTTGGAATAAAGAAAAATCTTCCAAGATACGAGAGATCAGAGACTCCGGTGACTCCAAGAAAGATGCTTGAGAAATTTAGACAAGCCTTAATTGCAAAACAAAAACGAGAAGGAAAATCCTAATTTCTTTTTTTTTAATTACTTTTTTTACCAAGTTCTAGTCGGCTAGAATGTGAAAAATATATATATACAGAATTTACTTTTGATTTTATAGATGGGGTTAGGAAACGAGATTCTTAGGAAGATAATGGAGAGGATGTTTGAAAGACTACCGGATGGTATATACGGTATTATTTCAGTTGTTGCTGGAGGAATAGGAATGGTCCTTGCCTATATCTTTTTTCCAGGATACAATTTCGTAGAGAGAATGATAAGCGATTTAGGTGCAGGACCCGGGGGGTTATTTTTTAATATTGGGCTGATAATGTCTGGCTTATTGGGAATTCCATTTGCGATATCTCTTAATAGTTCCATCAAAAGCGCGCCAATCGATAAAAGATTAAAAAAATCGGCTTTTATTATAGCAATCCTTTCATGCATTTCATTATCACTTATCGGTGTTTTTCCAGCAATTGAGGGTAATACTCTTGCGCTAGCATTTCATGGATTATTCGCATCAATCAGTTGGATTTGTGGCTTTTTATATTGTACGCTTTATAGCGTTGTTATTTTAAAAAATTCAGATTATTCAAAATTCTACGCATACTTGGGATTTATAGTTGCGGGAGTTTTTCTTTTAACACTTATTACTTGGATTCCAGTAATAGAATGGTTTATGCTAGCTATTTTTAATGTATGGGTACTCACGATATCAATACGCAAAGTCTATCATAGTAGAAAGGTTCAAACGACAATAGAACAGTAAATTCTCCGTTAATTCGAAGGAAAATAAGAATCGTACATCCAAAACTAAATCTCAATTAGGATCATGTTTTTTATGGGATTTTTTAGGAATCTTAAGAGGATTTGGAAAATTAGGCAACCAGAAAAAAAGTAATGATTATAAATCCCAAAGTGAAATTAAAAGATCAAATAAAAATTAACGAGTTAAACGATTAATTGAAATCTTATTCGGTGAATTTTTATACCAATCTTTAAATACAACGATTTAGAGTTATTTTACATTAATGAAGGGAAGGGAGAGCCCTTAATTTTGGTGAACGGATTAGGGAGTAAAATGAGTTGGACTTTCCAAGTGCCCTTTTTTAAAGAAAAAATGAATTTAATTATCTTTCATAATCGAGGCGTTGGAAAGAGTTCTAGGCCAGACTATCCTTATACCATGGAAATGTTCGTAGAAGATATTAAAAATTTTTTAGAACACCTTGATATTAAGAAGAAAATCCATTTATGTGGTATTTCTATGGGGGGAATGATCGCACAACATTTTGTGATTAAATATCCTGATTTAGTCAAAACGCTAATATTATGTGCTACAAGTGCGAAATACGATCCAACTCCAGTTGTAGAAGCGTTTAGATTGATGGAGCAATTCGAATTGGAAGAGCAATTCATGATTAAAGCAAAAAACCTGTATTCTCGTACCTTTATAAAAAGACTAAAGCAAGATAATGATTTATACGAAGCTTTAAAAAATGAGTTTGTAATAGATGCAACAAGGCTTCAAGATATAGTCAATCAAGCTGCTGCGATTTCCAATCACGATACTTCAAATTTATTACAAACTATTAACCACCCAACTCTAATTATTGGAGGAACAAAAGATCGAATAATCCCAACAGCAGAACATTCTATTTTACTTCACAGCAAGATCCCAAATTCTAAATTAGAAATCCTCGAAGGGCTAGGACATGGATTCAACAATGAAATTCCCGATAAAACGAATGAAATAATTTGGAATTTCATCAAACAACATCTTAGTTGATTTTTCGTAATTTTTTTTAACGATCTTTAAATTAGAAAATAAGATCTCAAGGTTAAATTTTAAGAATTAGAGCATATAATTATGGAAGAGCCAGACTCACCTCGGGAATTGCATGGGTTTAAATTATGGGGATATAATCTAGGATATTTTGGATTATATTTAGCGATTTTATTAGAAAGCGTATTTATGCTCCAATATTATGTATATACTATCAATCTGGACTCAATTCTCGTATCAACAGGAGTTACGGTTCAATTGATCATTTCCGCTTTTTCTTCTATCGTATTCGGAGTAATGATTGATAACAAAAAACCGGGAAAGTTGGGGAAAAGAAGGTTATTCCTATTATATGCTCTTCCAATTTGGTTTTTAACAGGCATTTTATTGTGGCTCCCACCAACTTATTGTCCCGAGAATAATTCTTTCCATTGGCCAACAGCAGTTTTTTTATGGATTGTCTTAATCGTTAAAGGTGTATCGGGCACTTCTGTTTTAGTTGCACACGCTTCGATGCTTCCAGAACAATCACAAACCTTGGAAAATAGAAAAAAAGTTGCTGCTGTAGGCACAATTTTAACGATAATTGCGTCAATTTTGTCTATATTAATTCCTTTAATAGTTCAGAGCATTCTAGCAGATCCTCAAAATGTTAAGTGGTGGGATCCTTCGGGGCAAATAATTTTATTTTACATACCTATCGTGGGAACAGGATTTGCGTTATTCGCGGTAATTTCAATAACTATCACTTTTTTTTCTGTAGACGAATCCTTTCACAAGATTTCTTCGAATACTAAGCAAGAAAAAAGAACGATTCGAGACACCTTTCAACAAATGATTGATCCCGTTAGAGATAAAAAATATAGAAGATACATATATGCCGTTTTGCATATGACTGTATCTAACAAGATCGTTGGAATCGTAATCATTCCTTTTATAACCTATGTTTTATTGTTTATTGGTCCTCTATATTTTATTTATATCGCAGTCTCAACCGTCTGTAAATTCGCATGGTATGTATTTTGGCGATATGCGCTGAAAAAATACGATCTAGTTAAAACAGCGTCTTTATGTATAGCGTTTTCGGCAATAGCGTCCTTTTGTGAATTGGTATTTCTGATTGAAATATTATCTTTTGAATTTAAAATTGTCCTCTTTGTAATTACTTTTGGTACGATATTGGGCTCAATTTACGGATATGGACTGTTTTCGGGTCCATTAATAAGTGCTTTAATAGAGGAAGCTGCAGATAAAATTGAAGGGATGAATAAAACACAGACAGTATATAGAATTTCTGGTTCTTACTTTGGATTAAGCACTTTTATTGGTTCGATTGGACCAGCAATTGGTTCTATTATAATTGGGTTGATTTTAACGGGACCAAATCAAGCCAATCCAATGATAATCACGATATGTTTAGTTTCAGCGGGTTTTTTTTACTCGATTAGTTGCGTATATCTTTGGTTAATTAAATTGAAGAAAAGCGAGGGTACCGATTATGAATGAAGAATTTCAACAATTTTTGGAACAAGAATTTGCTAGGAACGAACTAAATCGACTTCATGAAAATTATGGAGGCGGAAGGATTTTTTCAACGCCGTTTATTGGAGTTTCAAGTGGGGATGATCATTTATATAAGAAATATAAAAAAGTGGTAGGCCCAGAGCATTATACTCCAGCTGAGCTGTGGTTAGCTGACGGCTTACCTAATCAAGAAGGGCTAGCCTCCAAGCTTCGCGTTGTCTCTATTGTTTGTCCGTTTGTCGATGAGATTCGCATAGTAAGCAAAACGGTAAAAAAAATACCAGCAGAAATTTATTCGGTGGGTAGAAACTACGCAAATCCTTTCATGCTCGATCTCTTACGAAGAATTATAAAATATATTCAAGATTTAGGATACAACGCAACTGCAGGAATGCTCAGCGAAAATTTTTCTATTTATACCAGGGGAAGGTTCTATTCGAATTTTTCCGAACGTCATGCTGCCTATGCTGCTGGATTAGGAACATTTAGCCTACACGAAGGTTTTATCACGGAGGTGGGTTGTAATGTACGATTTACCTCGTTTATTACTGACGCACCCTTTGAAGTAACACCAAGAAGACACGAAGACCCCTACGGAAACTGTCTATATTACAGTGAAGGAACATGCAGAAAATGCGAAGAGAAATGTCCAGGCGGCGCTATTACGGAAAATGGGCACGATAAAAATAAATGCTTCTATTATGGGCAGAAAGTTGCGAGGAAATTGAGGGACAGAATAGGGTTTATATTGAAGCCTTCCTCCCGTCGAATAAATCACGAACTACGACCGGGTTGGTTTCCAGTGGGATGTGCTTTTTGTCAGTTCGATGTTCCTTGTATGGACAAGAATCCAACTGCTGGTAAGCAGAAATAAGCTATTTATATAGAATTAACGAATTTCTCTAAAGAGGAGAAAAAAAATGACTATTGAAATTAATACTGTTAGTTTTGTAGGTGCGGGTCATATGGGGCAATTAATTGCCGTAGAAGCAGCAATATTTGAATATAGTATCCGATTTTACGATATTGATCCCGCTGCTTTAGAACAAGCTAAGAAGTCTATGAGAAAAGCAAAAAGGAGAAAAAAAGATAAGGTATTAAAAAGCGTTACTTATCACGATGACTTAGCTAGTGCAGTAAAAGATGTAGATCTAGTAATTGAAGCAGTTCCAGAGATCTTAGAACTTAAAAAAGAGATTTTTACAGAGATTGATAAAGCTGCGCCGCCTCACGCGATTATTGCAACAAATAGCTCGTCAATTCCAGTTTCTAAAATCGAAGATGCAGTTTCGCGTAAAGATAAAGTATTGAATCTTCATTTTTATCAACCAATCCAGTCAAGCAATATGGTCGATATAATGAGGGGGACACAAACGAGCGACGAGACTTTTGAAACGGGAAAAAAATGGATAGAGAGCATTAATTGCGTGCCACTTGTGGTTAAGAAAGAATGTTTAGGTTTTGTTTTCAATAGAATTTGGCACGCTGTTAAAAAGGAGTGTCTAAAGATATGGGCTGGAAGTCACGCTGACATCGAAACGGTCGATCAAGCGTGGAAAATTTGGTCTGGCATGCCATTGGGACCATTCAGAATGATGGATAATGTGGGTTTAGATGTGGTTTACGACATCGAGATGTCTTATTATAACGATAGCGGGAATCCTCAAGATAAACCACCACAAGCCCTTAAGGATATGATCGATAGGGGCGAATTAGGAGTTAAATCTGATAAGGGTTTTTATGTCTGGAGAGAGAAATAAAGACAATTCGAAAATCGCTTACTAATTGATATTTATGATGGTGGCAAAGAAGGTACTACATTATCTTCCCACTCTTCAACTGTGGGATGCTCCCACCAATGAGCTGGAATTTTTGAGTAATCACCATATTTTTTTAAACCTTCTTCGAAAGAGTGTACATTTTCTTTTGGAGCCTTAATATGATAATCTTGCGGATAAAAATATGCACCAAAACCACCTTTCGAAGTGCCGAGATTTCGAACCATGTGCCATACTTCTCTCTCGCACTCTTCAGGCGTGCCTTGCGTGTATACCGATTGGATATTAATGCACCCCCACATCATAAGTTTTCCCCTAAATTGTTTTAGATCAGGATAACCAGTCATGCGGGGGCTGTCCAATTCTATTGCGTCTAATCCCCATTCGATTAATAGGGGCATAATATGATCGATTTTTCCGCAACAATGCAAGTGAAATTCACAACCAAGTTCGTGGGCTGTCTCAAATAAAGGACGATAGACTGGCTCATAGAACTCTTTAAAGGTTTTAGGACTAAAAAATGGTCCATGTTGTTCTCCTAAATCGTCAAATAGCGCAAATCCATGTGGATCCAATCCAAATTTAATGTACATTTTCTCCATTTTAATGTATTGTTCGGTTGTATGCGCCAGTAATCTCTTAACTTCTTCCTTATGTTTTCTATGGTCGATTAGAAAAGTATTAAAACCTCGCATTTGACTAGCCATTTGAAAAGGCCCTAACTCAAGGTACGCCATACGATATTTTTCTTTTCCAATTGATTTACTCATTTTGATGAAAACTTCGTAAGATTTCTTATCGTCAAGGATTGGAGTATATTTTTGAATATAATCGTCTAAATCTTTATAATCAAGCAGCGTGGGACTTCCGGGATGACCCATCGTATCAATGCCGCCGCGTTTCCAAATGGTTCCAAACTCGTCGATTTCTTCGCGAGGGAAAATTTTAATCCATCTACGATATTTGGGATCTTTCGCCCACTCTGGCCTATCCCAAATCCATAATTTAGATTTATAAATTATATCATCAGCAAGATGGGGGAAAAGCCCCTTTTCATTTTCATAATGTCCCGGTTGCCATTTCATAGAAGGAATTCGCGCCATCATGAAAACATCGCTCTTTCCAAACGCTTTCCAAATTGGTACCTTATCGGGTACATTAAAATTTAACGCTGCTTTAACTCTTTCGATTGAATTCATTTTCAAAAATCGTATTTTTTGATATTAAAAACTAAGTTTTAAAATATTTAAGGTTTAAAGTAAAACTATGGAGAACACATTTTTTGACGAGTTAAAGGACCTCGGTTTTTTTGCGAAGTTGTGCATTATCGGTACGATCGGAATGATTGTATATTCTTTTTTCGCGCTCTTTACGAGTTACGGCGCAATACTCCTAATTTTAAGCATAGTTGTTTTAGTTTTAAGCACAAAACTAGAAGAGGAGAACGATTATGGCATTTTATACGCTTTAAGCATTGAGATTATATTTTTTTTTCTAAATATCTTCGTTTCCTATCCATTAGGGTTTGATATTCCCTCTTGGATCGGCTTTATTGGATACCGCTTCACGGGAATAATAGTGAGCATATACATTTTTCTAATCATTCTTGACTTAGTGATGTTCGAAAGCGACATTCCGTTTACGAGAGATGTGTTAATCGCGATTGGAATTGCGTTATTTGTCGTACATTTCGTGTTTTCCTTGCTTCCGGGCCTTTTGTATAGGGGAGAGATAATCCCTATTCTTATATATATTTGTATGTTTGTTGGAGGACTCGTTTTAATAAAATTGAGGCAACCATTAATAGGTGCATTCGTAATATGGTTTGGAAGTATTTCGAATAGCTTTTCTTTGGGTTTAAATATCGCTGTAATTACGATTGTAATCGTATTAGGATTATCTGTATTCGTAAAAAAATGGCCGATCTTAGGGGTTGTTGCCGCGTTTTTTATCTTAATGATTCTTTTAGATGTTTCTCAAGTGCCTATCACCAGCGGAATAAGTGGTTTTGGAGCTGGATCAACGATTATAGCGGATGCCTCGCTTTTATGGGTTATTGAAATAACAATGGAAGACTAAGAAAAAAATCCAGAAAATTTTTTTTATGTGCTAAATTTTGCTTTAGTGAGTATCGCAATGAAAGAAATAGAGTTAAATAAAAACTGGAGTCTAGTTAAAAAGACTAAAGACGAGAATATTGATGTTGAAATTGATGTGGAGGTTCCATCCTCCGTTTTTGAAGCATTAATTAATAATAAAATAATTGAAAACCCTTTTTATGGATTGAACGAACACGCTGTCGATTGGGTCTATAAATCAGATTGGGAATATAGCATCAGTTTCGATGTTTCAAACGAGATGCTTAAGTACGATCGGATTATTCTTCGCTTCGATGGCATTGATACGATCTCAAAAATTGAATTAAATGACACTCATTTGGACAACACCGATAATATGTTTCGACACTACGAGTACAATGTAAAAGAGTTGTTGAAGAGTAAAAATAACGAATTAAAAGTGCTTATTCAAAGTCCTTATCGTATAGCTCAAGAAGAGATTAAAAAACACGGACATGTATTAAAAATTGATGCTTCCTCAATCCCAGGAGTTCAGTTTTTAAGAAAAGCTCAATATTCTTTTGGCTGGGATTGGGGACCTCGATTACCCGATATCGGTATTTGGAAACCAGTAAAATTGATAGGATGCGAGAATAATAGAATAGATACATTTTATTTAATTCAAAATTTCAAATACAATAAAGATCCACTCAAAATTGCTGATCCCAAGGAAATTGAGAGCATTAAAATTGAATTTGTCAATTTAGAGGTTCAAGTTGAGCTAGATAATGATGTAAATGGCGAATTTTCGATCGAAGTAATGTTAAAACCGCCAAATCAAAAATTTGTTATTAAGGATACTAAAGTCGAAAAAAAAAGCGCAAGTTTAAGTTTTGACATAAAACAACCGGAATTATGGTGGATTCACGAGCTCGGAACACCAAACCTATACGAACTCACATTAACTTTAAAAAAAGGGACTGCTGTAATAGATGAAAGATTCGAAAAAATTGGAATACGAGATTTGAAATTAGTGCGAAATCCCGATAAATGGGGCGAAACATTTTATTTTTTGTTAAATGGAGTGCCAGTCTTTGCTAAAGGCGCGAATTGGATTCCTATTGATAGTTTTATTCCAAGAGGAAAAAAGTTGGGACTCTACGCAATGAATTTACAATGCGCGAAAAAAGCGAATATGAATATGATTCGAGTATGGGGCGGCGGTATATACGAAGATGATGAGTTTTACAACTTGTGCGACGAATTAGGAATTCTCGTTTGGCAAGATTGTTCGTTTGCGTGCGCCATATACGAATCTGACCAAAAATATCTTGATAATGTTAAAGTGGAAGTAACACAAAATGTTAAGAGCCTCCGAAATCACTCGTGTTTAGCGTTATGGTGCGGAAACAACGAGGTTGAGTGGTTTATAGATATATACGAATTATTTAGCTTTAAATTAAGGTTAAGGAGTCTTTTTAAACATAGGAAAGGAAATATTTTCCTATTTGAGGAATTTATCCACGAAATAATAAACAATCACGATCCACAACGACCATATTGGCCTAGTTCCCCATCTAATGGAGGAAGGTTTGGAAATCGCAAAAGAGGATTATTGAGATCTAATTCTCCCAAACGAGGCGATTCGCATTATTGGGGAGTTTGGCATTTAAGTAAGCCTTTTTCCGCTTATAGATCGTTCGACTCAAGATTCATGTCTGAGTTTGGATTTGAATCGTTTCCATCTATGAAAACGATTGAAACCTTCTGCCCTCCAGATCAGTACGATTTTTACTCCCCAATCATGGAAAACCATCAAAAAAATCGATCCGGGAATAAAAAAATTATGAAGTATATGAAGCGCCGATTCATAATTCCAAAAATATTCGAGAAACAAGTCGTTTTATCTCAAATTACGCAAGGAGAGGCAATTGAGTACGGCGTTGAGCACTGGAGAATAAATCGAAACAATTATCACTGCATGGGATCGCTTTATTGGCAATTAAACGATTGTTGGCCAGTAGCGAGTTGGTCTTCACTCGATTATTATGGAAGGTGGAAGGCGTTGCATTATTTCGCAAAGAGGTTCTATAAACCATTTTTGGCGTGTGCATACGAAACAAAAGATAATGTTGACCTTTACTTAATTAACGACCTACGGGTACCGCAGAAAGGTAAATTAAAGTGGGAAATTGTCGACTCAAATGGAACGATATTAGCTGAAGGTGAGAAAAATGAAACAGCTACTCCATGCTCATCGTTAAAAATTGAATCAATAGACCTGCACAAAATTATTCAATCGAATAAACAACTTCGACAAATCGTCATTTTCTATTACTTATATGCTGAGGATGGCTGTTTAATACACAGGGGTTTTCGTTTGTTCGACCACCCAAAACATTTTCCACTTTCAAATCCTAATATAAAATGGGATGTTGCACCAAAAAAGGAAGAAGGAGAGTACGAACTTACGGTTAAAGCAGAAGCTATCGCATTTTTCGCGTATATCGACTCAAATAAGTTCGATTTCGTTGCTTCAGATAACTTTTTCTCACTAAATAAGGGTGAATCGTATAACATAACCTTATCTTTTAAAGAAAAAGTGCCTGAGAAGGCGCTAAAGGAGTCGCTTATCGTAGGATCTTTATTCGATTTATTAAAATAAGAAATTAACAGCAATAATTCGAAATAACTTCAGAGAGCGTTTTGATTACCTTCTCTCTAAGTCCCTTATTTTTATATCGGATATCGTCGGAAAGTTCGATTTGGAGGGACTTAGAGTAGTTAAGATTTTCTATTCCATATTTTTGAACGATGTAGCCACCAGTTAGAACATACTCCTTCTGCCTCGGCCAAATCGGAGCGGTAAGAATGTCGTTTTCATGCAAATCTTTAACAATTGCGTTTCGTATATTATCCATCTTTTCTTCCTTTGAATGGTTTTGTGGAAGAATCGAGCGTAAATTTTGTGTTCCAACGACAATTTCTACATCCATAAAACCGGGAGGTCGTTTAGATTTCTCAAATCCATGAATATCAAATAAATAGGAAATATTCCTGCGTTTGATATTATGTTTTATTAAATTTTCTATATTATCGTGAAACTGAGCGTATATTTTTTCACATAACTCACATTTAGCAGAATACGCATCTTCCGGAGGCCTATTAAAGTCAATTCTACTCCTATGAACATCCGAGTAAATAATTGATGGATAACATTTAGTCTCGGTCTTCTTTAGGTTAAAATCACTTATTGTTTTCTGCAATAAAAGTGCAAAACTAATTGTATTTTTATCTATTCCCTTTATACCGGAATCTCTTTCAACCAATAGATCTTCAAACTTTTTTTTACCTCCATGAGGTACTGTAAAAATTATTGGTGCGTTTCCTCTTTCGCAATAGACGAAATCCTTATCATTTATCATTTAGTAATATTATATATAGTTTAGTCTAAATCTATAAATTAATAAGAACAAATAAAGTTTTTAACCATGATAATAGGAGTCCCAAAAGAGAGCAAACCTGGAGAAGGGAGAGTTAGTTTAACTCCTGCGAATGTTGAAGATTTGCTCCAAATTGGTCATAAAGTACTAATTGAATCGAATGCAGGCAAAATTGCTGGATTTCCAAACAATAAATATGCTGAAGTCGGTGCTAAAATAATAGATAATAAAAAAGATGTATATATAAACGCGGATATTGTAGTCAAGGTAAAAGAACCCATCAAAGAAGAATTAAATTTCTTCAATCCTGGACCCATATTGTTTTCTTTCTTGCATTTAGCAGCAAATAAGGAACTAACTAATACCCTCGTTAACGGAAAGTCTACAGCTTTGGCCTTCGAGTCTGTAAGGTTAGAAGACGGGCAATTACCAATTTTAATGCCAATGTCAGAAATTGCAGGTAGAATGGCCGTAATCGTTGGCGCTAATCTTTTATCTAAAATTAACCAAGGTTCTGGATTATTATTGGGCGGATCGGCCGGTATCCATCACGGTTATGTAGTAATCATTGGGGGAGGATCAGCGGGATGTAGCGCGGCTTTAGCAGCTTACGGCTTAGGGGCTCATGTCATAATTTTAGAGAAAGATATTTCAAGAATTAGATATTTAAACGATACTCTTCCAAAAGGTATTACGGTCATAAAATCAAACACAAGAAATCTTATAGAGTGTATCCCATTAGCTGATATTTTAATTGGTACTGTTTTAATTCCAAACAGTAAAGCACCAAGGATCGTTTCAAGAGATATGGTAAAGTCGATGAGATCGAAATCAATCATTGTGGATATATCGATAGACCAAGGAGGGTGCATAGAAACTAGCCGACCAACCAATCACGATAATCCTACATATGTAGAAGAGAATATTATTCACTATTGCGTTACAAATATGCCTGGAGCATATCCAAGAACTTCGACAGAAGCTTTATCAGAAAATCTATTCCCATATTTACTAGAATTGACCTCTAACGATAATATCAAAGAATCTTTAAGGAGAAGTCCCTTCTTAAAGGAGAGCGTTAATATTTTTAAAGGAAATGTCGTAAAAAAATCAATAGCAAACGAATTTGGATTTAATTTTAATCCTTTAGAAGATTTGATAAAATAGAATTTTAATAATTTTTGCTTTTTTTTAAAATCAGCTCTACTTTTATCATTTAATTAAATTATATTTTTTCTAGAAAAAGTTTATATTACCCGAAATCTTTTAAAATCTCATTAAAATTATTAATTTTGGGTAGAATCAATGGACATTTTAACGAATAATGAAATTAAAATCTCCGATCCAAGCCTAATCTCAGCGGAGAGCAGTAAAGAAAAAAGTATATCCGAATTATCTATTGAAATTAAAAATTCTCAAGAAGGCCAAGATCTTATCTCAAAATCTAAAGAGAATCTAAATACTCTTTATAATTTCCCAGAATATTATGATATCGCCTTTTCTCGGGATTTATCAAAAGATGTTGTGTTTCTTATTAAATGTTTTTGGAAATATGCAGCCATAGAAGTAAAAAATCTTTTAGAACCTGCCTGTGGTTCTGGAATTTTTCTTGCAGAATTTCCAAAATATGGATTTAATATTATTGGATATGATCTTAGCCAAGAAATGGTAATATATGCTAATGAAAAAATTAAAAAATCGGGTTTTTCAAATAAGGCAAAAGCTATCCTTGGCGACATGCGCTATATAAAATTCAATCAAAATTTCGATGCTGCTATAGTTACCATTAATAGTATTGGTTATTTAACATCTGAAGAAGAGATTTTAAATCACTTTAGGAACACAGCACAATCCATTAACAAGGGAGGGCTTTATATCTTGGAAATTGCCTGTGCTTGCGAAGATATAAAAAACGAAACAAAATCTGATGAGGTATGGTTTGCGGAAAGAAATGGGATAAAAATCGAATCGAAGTGGTATCCATATAAATACGATTTCCAAGATAAAATGAGGTATATATTATTTAGTATGAAAGTCCAGCATAACGGTCAATTCTTTGAATATGAAGAGGAACATACATTAAGATTGTGGTTCTTTAACGACATAAAAAGATTAGTTCAAAAGGCTGGATTTGAGATTAAGGCGATTTATAATCAGGATTACGATTTAATTCCTTTGAATAGTAATATCACTGGAGAATTAGGTGCTCTTTACTATGTTCTTATGAAAGTGTAAACATTTTTGTAATAATATCTTAAACATAATGCAAAATTATTTTACTTCTTGATAATAATTTTAAAATTAAAATAAAAGATAACCGCTTTTTTCTTTAGAAATTAATTTTTTCTCTATTAAGCGGTCTAGGTGATGTTGGATCATAACATTTTCAGCGTACACGAGGTATTCGCCGAATTCGGTATCGTAATTTTTATATACCACATTTTTTTTTTCGAGATCCTTTAATTCCTTTGGTACTTTCTCGTTAAGTAAGTTGAGTACTTTTTCGTCTCTTTCGTAGAGTACATTTAAGAAGGTTTTCAAGGATTCTTTAATTTCTTTTCTTCCAGTAAAGAGCCCAATATGACCTGAAATAGCGTATTCTATATCAATATTCTGCAATCT
>SMTZ1_10005145_pt1 | contig 13652 bp, 11 predicted proteins | sample DeeMarSWOR136_30_FD_25667 | JGI IMG/M metagenome (IMG submission 25667) | reverse complement strand
ATTTATGAGAAAAAGATGTAAACAACTATAGTTTTAATAAATTAGGAAATTATCTTAAATTATGATTAAAAAAAATTATACTGAAGTGGAAGAGAGACAAGCTACATTAAGTGATGGGACGTCTGTAGAGGGTGTGACTGTTCGATGGTTAATTGATAAGGAGATTGGGGCAAAAAGTTTTGCCATGAGACGTTTTGAAATAAAAGTAGGGGGAAAAGTTCCGCTCCATAACCATGAACAAGATCATGAAATATATATATTATCTGGAACAGGGAGATTTTATAATGATAAGGAACAAGAAAATAAAGTTTCACAGGGTGATGTAATTTATATCCCTCCTAATGAAAATCATGGGATAGATAATTTGGGTAAGGATAAACTTGTTTTTATTTGCTTAATTCCATATCTAAAAGATTGAAACTGAAACAATCACACTTCTTTTTCACATTTTCCGATTCCTGTTACTGAATCATTTTCATACAATTTGATTACTCTTACACCTTTTGCTGTTCTATGAGTAATTCTTATTGAATCTACAGCGACTCTTATCATTTGCCCTTGTTCAGTTCCAATTAAAAGATCCATATGTGTAGCAATCCTAATAGCAATAACTTCATCATTTTTTTCTTTATCTAGTGTTATATTTTTAACTCCTTTTGCCCCACGACCTGTTTTTCTATATTCCTTTACATATGTTCTTTGACCGTATCCATTTTCAGTAAGAGTTAAGATTATTGCATCATCAGAGACTAGTAAAGAATCAATCACTTCATCTCCCTCCCTTAAATCTACTCCTTTAACACCCATTGAATTACGACCTAACTCTCTTAATTCAGATTCATCAAATCTGACAGCATATCCTAGTTTTGTTGCAATAAAAATATCTTCTAATTCATTCGAAAGTCTTTTAACACTAACTAATTCATCATCAGGTCTTATTCGCTGAGCTCTAACTCCTGTACTTTTGAATTTAGAGAACAATTTTAACGGAGATTTCTTTATTATTCCATTTTTTGTAGTCATTATCAGCATCTCATTGGTGTTAAAGTTGTTAATGGGTATCATAGAGGAAATCTTTTCTCCAGGTTGTAGAGGTATAAAATTGATTATTGGTTTTCCTCGAGCCGTACGTTTCTGTAATGGAATATCATAACTTTTTATTGAATATACTCTTCCTTTTGAGGTAAAAACTAAAATTGTATCGTGAGTAGAACATACAAATAAATCCATTATAAAATCTTCTTCGCGTACAGTCATCCCTTTTTTCCCACGACCACCTCTACCTTGTGTACGATATTGTTCAACAGAAGTTCTTTTAATATATTGATTTTTTGTAAAAATCACGATTGTGGGTTCGTTTTTTATGAGATCCTTTGTTTCAATTTCTTTTGGAGTGTCCTCACCACTTATTTCTATTTCAGATTTCCTTGGATCACCATATTTCTCACTCAATTCAGTAAGTTCAGATTTTATAATATCTAATTGTAACTGTTCACTAGCTAAAATCTTTTTATACTCAGTAATATTCTCATTTAACGTCTTTTCCTCATCAACTAATTTTTGCTGTTCTAAGTTAGTTAAACGTGATAATTGCATACTCAAAATTGCTTGAACTTGAATCTCACTTAGACTATAGGCATCCATCAGTTTTATCTTCGCTTCAATTGTATCTTTAGCATTTTTAATTATATTTACAACATTATCAATATCATTTAATGCAATAAGAAGTCCCTCTACTTTATGGAGACGATCCTCTGCTTTTCTTAGTTCGTATTCAATTCTTCTTTTAATAATTATAAGACGATGTTTTATGTATTCTTGAATAATTTCCTTTAGAGTAAGAATTTTTGGTTGTTTTCCATCGTTAATCAATACTAAGTTTATGATATTAAAACTCGTAAATAATTTAGTTCTTTTAAATAAGATATTTTTAATAATAACTGGTTGAGCGTTTTTAGTTAATTCAATAACAATACGCATTCCATGCCTATCAGATTCATCTCTTAAGTCTCTTATGTCTTTAAGGACTCCATCTTTTACCAACTTTGCTATTGATTCAATTAAAAGAGATTTATTTACTAGATATGGTATTTCTGTAATGATTAAACTATTTTTATCTCCTTTTACTTCAGTTTCAATTTTCCCACTGATATTGACATTGCCAATTCCTGTAGTATAAGCATTATATATTCCATTTCTATCTGAAATAATTCCCCCTGTAGGGAAATCTGGACCCTTAATAATTTCCATAAGTTCTTGGATTGAAATTTCAGGATCGTCAATTGTTGCAACAATCCCTTTACAAATTTCATTTAAATTATGAGGTGGCATTGAAGTTGCCATACCTACAGCAATCCCTTTTGTTCCATTTATTAATATATTAGGCAATTTAGCAGGTAAATAAACAGGTTCTACTTTTGTATCATCAAAATTAGGAATAAATTCCACAGTTTCTTTATTCAAATCTTCAGTTAGTTCGTCCGAAATTCGAGAAAGTCTTGCTTCTGTATATCTGTAAGCTGCGGGATCGTCTCCATCAACCGAACCAAAGTTGCCTTGAGGATCGATAAGCGGATACCTTAGGGAAAAATCCTGCCCCATTCTTACAAGTGCACTATATACTGCTCCATCTCCATGAGGATGATAATTACCTAATACTTCACCTACAATCTTGGCACACTTAACATGAGGAGAACGCGCATTCCATCCATTTTCAGACATTGCATAGATTATTCTTTTTTGGACAGGTTTAAGTCCATCTCTTACATCAGGAATAGCTCTACCAATGATGACTGACATGCTATAATCTATATAGCTACTTGTCATCTCATCCTTTAAAAGAATTTCTTCAATTTGTTCTGTAGTCAAAATAAAACCCCAGGTCTATAAATATTATGAGTTCTAAATTATAGGATTTAAATATCTAAAACATTGACTTCATCAAAATTACTAATTATGAACTTTTTTCGGGCTTTAACTTCTTTACCCATTAGTTTTGTAAACATTAAATCATTCTCTAAATAATCTTCATAAGTAACTTTCTTAAGTTTCCGTGTATCTCGATTCATGGTTGTAGCATAAAGCTCCTCGGCATTCATCTCTCCAAGCCCTTTGTATCTTTGGGTTCGTATCGAATTAGTCTCTTTGAGTTTATGTTTTTTCTTTAACTCTTGGATAAAATCATCTTTTTCTTTGTCTGTATAGACATATTTCTGGTCCTTTTTATAGCTAACTTTGTATAATGGAGGACAAGCTATATAGAGATGTCCTTCATCTATTAGTGGACGCATATATCTAAAGAAAAATGTAAGAAGAAGTGTCTCAATATGAAATCCATCAACATCCGCATCACACATAATGATTACCTTATGATATCTAAGCTTTTTCAAATCAAAATTTTCTTCAGCATCATCAGGTTCTTCAGTTTCACCATTGGATCCGTTCAATTCAGTTACTTCCTGGAAACCTACACCGAGAGCTTTAATAATAGATTGGATTTCATTATTTTGCAATATTTTATCCAAACGAGCTTTTTCTACATTTAAAATCTTACCCCTAAGAGGTAGAATAGCTTGATAATTTCTATCTCTTCCTTGCTTAGCAGATCCTCCAGCAGAATTCCCTTCAACAATAAATAATTCAGCTTCTTCAGGTTTATTTGAAGAACAATCAGCGAGTTTACCAGGCATTCTAGCACTATCCAATGCGGATTTTCTCCGTATTAATAACCTAGCTTTTTGAGCTGCTTCTCGAGCAATTTTTGCATTTATTGTCTTTAAGATTATTCTTTTAGCTGTTTGTGGATTTTCCTCTAAATACTGAGTTAATTTATCAGTGACCATTTGACTAATAATCTGACGAATTTCAGGATTCCCTAACTTAATTTTTGTTTGACTTTCAAATTGAGGATCAGGAAGTTTAACTGAAATTATTGCGGATAATCCTTCTCTAGTGTCAGTCCCACTTATTACGTGATCTTTATATTTTTTTTCCATAAAATTTTCAATATAAGAATTAAAACCTCTTGTTAAGGCCGATTTAAATCCAGTTAGATGAGTCCCACCCTCTATAGTGTTAATTGTATTAGCATAAGATAGAATATTTGTCTGATATCCTTGGTTATATTGCGCCGCGATTTCACACATTACTGTTGAACTATCCTCATCCTCATAGGAATCGCTTATATAAATAATATCATTATGTAGAGGCTGTCTATCTTTATTTAGATAGGCAACAAATTCTTTTAATCCTCCTTCATAATGAAATTCTTCTATCTCATCTTTGAATTTATCCCGAAGTTCAAATCGTGTGTGTGGATTAAGGAATGCAAGCTCTCTCATCCTTGTAGTAATAGTATGTGCATTAAATATTGGTTCACTGGGTTCAAAATCAAAAATAGAATCATCGGGATAAAATTTAATCTTTGTATATGATTTCTTGGTTTTTACTTCTGTTATATCCGGTTCATTTACTTTTTTTCCTTTTGAGAATTTCTGCTTATAACACAATCCATCACGGCATACCTCAACGTCCATCCATTCAGTTAAGGCGTTTACAACAGAAAGCCCTACGCCATGCAACCCACCTGAAATTTTATAACTCTTGCTATCAAACTTTCCTCCAGCATGTAAATGTTCCATGATTACTTCAAGTGCAGGTCTCTTAAATTCAGGATGTTCATCAATAGGAATACCACGACCATTATCAGATATTTGAACTGAATTATCTTGATAAAGAATTACTTTTATTTCATCAGCATATCCCCCCATTGCTTCATCGACGGAGTTGTCGAGTACTTCAAAAATAAGGTGGTGAAGACCTTTTTTTCCTTGATCACCTATGTACATTGCTGGACGACGCCTTACTCCGTCCAAGCCTCTTAAAACGGTTATATCATCCGCATCATAAGAGTTATTTTTTTTTTCAGGCATAGGAAACCGATTTTATATGTAATTTGTAAGGTTAAATTTATCCAATCTAAATTGAACTTGTGTGATAATTTAACAGTTTACATAATATATATGGAAAGTATCACTTTTAAATTTAGGTACAGTTTTTCATTACTCAATAACTCAAAAAGAAATTGAATATTTACCAGTATTTCATTATTTAATATCTAATTACGGAATTTATTCGATTCAGTACAAGAAATTAGCAGTATCAAGTCTATTTGCCCAATTTTTTAAGATAGATTTTTTACCGAAAAATAGAGATTTAATGATTTCTGCGGATCTCCTCAGCCATTTTTACTATTTCAAGAAGTTGTTTATCAACATCATGAGTTCTTACTATATGAGCGCCATTATAAACTGCTATTGCCGTTGATGAGAGCGTTCCATTAAGCCTATCTTCTGGGTTAGGAATATTTAACGTCGTACCGATGAAAGATTTTCTTGAAATGGCGACCAAAATTGGTTTGATTAGCGTTCTAAGATTCGGCAAGTCATTAATAATTTTCAAATCATAAGTATGTATTTTTTCTTCTATCCACTTACCAATACCTGGGTCTAAAATTATATTATTTTCATTATAACGATATGATTTGAGCTGTTTTATTGTTCTGTCAAATTCCTGAATAATTTCTCCAATTGTACACAAATCTCCTGGAATTTCTTTAGATGCCATCAAAATAATAGGGAGTTCATGCTCAATTATAAAATCTAGTAAGGTTGGATCTGTTTTTAAACAACTCACGTCGTTTATTATAATTTTTATTTCATAATCAAGAGAAAGATCATAAGCAACTTCAGCAACTCTACTATATTGGGTATCTACAGATATGATAATATCTTTTGGAATTATTTTACAAACAAATTCCATAGCCGATTTAAATCTATTAATTTCTTCTTCGATGGTGATTTTCTGTGACCAAGGAGCAGTAGAACGTGCTCCTAGATCAAGTATTTTTGCGCCATTCTCTATCATATCTAAGGTGGCTCTCTCTAATGAATCAATGTCGGTATATACAGATCCTTGATAAAAACTCTCTGGACTTAGATTCAAAACACCCATTATAACTGTTGGGAAGTCATCTCCAATTTCTAAGATGTCATATAAATTCATATATATGCTTTTCATATGTTATCAAGAAAATGAACAAAGTATATCAAATAAGTTTAATTTTTTTAACCTACAATGAAATTGTTTTCAATTAAACTTCCCCTTATTAAAGAGAACGATGATTTATTAAAAATAATTATTGAAAACATAAAAAATCAAGGGGAATCTTTAAAAGAAGGGGATATTATAGTTATTGCTGAAAAAGTAATAGCTACTTCACAGGGAAGGGTGGTAACTTTGTCTAATGTTACCAATATTTCAGAAAAGGCTAAAAAAATGGCAAAAGAATATGATATGGATGAACGTTTTGTGGAACTAATATTACAAGAAGCTTCAATGATTTTAGGAGGTATGACACATGTTATCTTAGCCAAGGTAAATGATTTTTTAATTGCCAATGCTGGGATTGATCAATCAAATGCAGGACCAAATAGAGTTGTTTTACTCCCGAAAGATCTTAAAAAAGTTGTGTGGGAATACTGGAAAAATTTAAGAAGAGAGTTTGATTTAAAGGATATGGGCGTAATTATCTCAGATTCAAGAGTACAACCTCTTAGAAAAGGAACTATTGGAATAGCAATAGCCACAGCTGGATTTGAACCAGTTGAAGATCTACGAGGTCATCCAGATCTCTTTAATAGACCTATGGAAATTACGATGAGAGCAATAGCAGATGATCTTACTAGTGCGGCTCAATTTCTTCTAAGTGAAGCTGATCAACAAACTCCAGTGGTTATAATAAGGGGTAGTAATGTTGAATTCACGGAAAATCCCCTATTAACTACAGAAATGCCTCCAGAAGAATGCCTTTATATGAATATTTTTTCTAAATATCTTCTTAAAAAACAAGAAGAGGATTAAGATTTAAAGGTTTAAAATAATTCCCCAATTTTTATAGTAATTTGATCAAAACTGAAATAATCTCTTAGTAAATAATAATTCAGTCAAATTTTTTAGAATTCAATTATTGACTAGGACATAAGATTTGTAAACAATACTAATAAATCAATAATGAAAGAATCTAAATATACTACAATTGATGAAGCTCTCAATAAGGGTTCTACTAAAGTAAATTTAAGAGGTTGGGTGTATCGAGAAAGAAAATCGAACAAATTTATATTTATCGTATTGAGGGATGAATCGGATATAATACAATGTGTTATACCAAAAACTAAAAACCCAGAAGTATTTGAGAAAGCTGAAATGTTAACAATTGAATCTTCTGTTAAAATTTCAGGAGAATTAAAGGAAGATGAAAGAGCTCCAACGGGTTATGAGGTTTCTGTGTCAGATTTAGAAATTGTTCAAATAGCTGAACCGTTTCCAATTACAGAACATCAATCACCGGAGCTTTTGTATGATAATAGACATCTATGGATAAGATCTAGAAAATTAAATGCAATTCTTAAAATCCGACATACTGTTGTTGGGGCAATACATGAGTTTTTCAGAAGTCATGGATACTATGAATTTGATGCTCCAATTTTCCAACCCAGCCAATCTGAAGGTGGAGCTACTCTATTTGAGGTTAAGTATTTTGATGATATAACCTACCTCAGTCAAACATGGCAATTATATGCTGAAGCAGGCATTTTTTCATTAGGTAAAATATACAATATGGGTCCAACTTTTAGAGCAGAAAAATCAAAAACATCAAGGCATTTATCAGAATTTTGGATGGCTGAAATGGAAGCTGCATGGATGCAACTAGATGAAGTTACGGAAGTTGCTAAAGATGAAATTAGATTTATTGTGAAACAAGTATTAAAACATAATGAAAAAGAGCTAGAAATTTTAGAGAGAGAAATAAAATTATTAGAACATTATGCAGAAGCAGAATATCCAACCATAAAGTATTCAGAAGCATTAGATATCCTTAAGACGAAATATAAAATGAATGTTCCCTGGGGTAAAGATTTAAGAACTATTGAAGAAGCAAAAATTGCAGATCATTTTAAAGTTCCTGTTGTTGTCACACATTATCCTACGGAAATTATGGGTTTTTATAAACCACCTAGTGAAGATAATCCTAAAGAAGCGTTATGTTTTGACATGTTGGCGCCAGAAGGATATTGTGAAATTGTTGGTGGTTCAGAGCGTTCTTTATTAGTTGATGATATGATAAAAAGATTGCAAGCTGACGGAGAAGATCCAAAAAATTATGACTGGTACTTTGAATTAAGGCGATATGGAAGTGTACCTCATTCTGGTTATGGAGTAGGTGTTGAGAGAGTTGTTATGTGGTTGTGTGGAATAGATAATATTAAAGATGCCATTCCGTTCCCGAGAACTATGCTGCGGAAGGCACCTTAATAAATTAAAACCTTTTCTACCAAATAAGAGATATTAAATAGATCCTTTTCCTACATTATTTAGAAGTGTGGTTTGCGGTAAATGAAGCTCTATGAATACATGGCATATGAACTAATCGAGAAAGTAAAGAGTAAAGAAATTACTATCGAGGAGATAATCTATCAAATTTATGAGAGAATAGAAAAGACTGAAGATAAAATACATTCTTTTGTACATTTATCTAAAGAAAAAGCTTTAAACAAAGCTAAACAATTAGATGAAAAACTAAATAAAGGAAAACATATAGGAAGACTTTATGGATTACCAATAGGTATAAAAGATCTGATTTGTATTAAGGATAGCCCTACTACTTGTGGTTCTAAGATTCTAGAAGGATATCATCCACCATATAATGCCACTATCATTGATCGATTAATTGAAAAGGAAGAAGCAATATGTGTGGGTCGCACAAATATGGATGAATTTGCTATGGGCACTTCTACTGAAAATAGTTGTTATGGGCCTACATATAATCCTTGGGATTTAGAAAGGGTTCCTGGGGGGTCAAGTGGAGGATCAGGTTCATGTGTAGCTTCAGGTCAGACCCCTGTCTCATTGGGAAGTGATACAGGTGGGAGTATTAGATGCCCCGCTTCTTACTGTGGGGTAGTGGGTTTAAAGCCAACATATGGAAGAGTTTCTAGATATGGATTAGTTTCATATGCAAATTCGTTAGACCAAATTGGACCTATATCAAGATGTGTATATGACGCAGCAATTTTATTAGAAATTATTGCGGGTTATGACCCTTTAGACTCTACTACGGTTAATATAAAGATTGATAAATATACTGAAGAATTACAAAATCCAATTTCAAAAATGACTCTTGGAGTTCCGAAAGAATTTTTCGGTGAAGGCTTGGAGATGGAGGTAAAAAACAAAGTAAATGGTGCTATTGATAAATTAGATAATTTAGGAACTGAGATAATTGAGATTTCTTTTCCGCATTTAGAATATGCAATCCCTACCTATTACTTAATAGCAATGAGTGAAGCAAGTTCGAATTTGGCTAGATACGACGGGTTGAGATACGGGAGTATGAGTACTGAGATTGGTGGAGATTTATACGAAGTTTTTAGTAAAACTCGAAGTGAAAGATTTGGAAGTGAAGTAAGGAGGAGGATTATATTAGGAAGCTATACTCTTTCTGCTGGTTATTATGATATGTTTTATATTAAGGCATTGAAAGTTAGAACATTGATTAAGGAAGATTTTCAACGTGCGTTTAAACAATGTGATGCAATTGTATGTCCAACAATGCCTACCACCGCCTTTAAAATTGGAGAATTAGTAAATGATCCATTACAGATGTATTTTATGGACATTTTAACGTGTCCTGTGAATCTTGCGGGTTTACCTGCTCTTTCAATTCCATGTGGTTTTGATGAAAAAGAACTCCCAATAGGATTTCAAATTATAGGCAAATACTTCGAAGAAAAAGTGATCCTTAACATCGGATATTTACTCGAACAGGAATTAGATCTCAATAGGAAAATAGCTCCTATTAAAGAGGGAGGAACGTAGATGAGTTCGAACTATGATTTAAGTTCTAACTATGAAGATGTGATAATTGGTTTAGAAGTTCATATTCAAATAACAAACCTAAAAACTAAATTATTTTGCAGTTGCAGCGCAGATTATAGAGGAGATACACCAAATTCTCATAATTGTCCCATATGTCTAGGATTACCCGGATCTTTGCCTGTTATAAACAAAAAAGCAATTGAATTTGCTACTAGACTTGCATTGGCTTTAAATTGTAAGATTAATGATTCAATATATTTTTTTAGGAAAAATTATTTCTATGTAGATTTACCAAAAGGTTTCCAGATAAGCCAGTATAACAAAGCAGGAGGGAAAGCTTTTGCTGACGGAGGAAAAATAACAATAAAATTAAATGGGAACAAAAAGGATATCCGACTCAATAGAATCCATTTAGAAGAGGATCCAGCAAGATTGGTACACAAAGGGTCAATCGCGACATCTCCATATACATTGGTGGATTATAATCGATCTGGTGTTTGTCTTATTGAAATAGTATCCGAACCTGTTATTAACTCTCCTGAAGAAGCAAGAGAGTATCTCAGACAGTTAAAATCTATCGTTCAATATACAGGAATATCAAATTTAGATTTAACTGGAGCAGCTCGAGTAGATGCAAATATCTCAATTAAGGGACATGACAGAAGTGAGGTCAAAAATATTAGTAGTTTTAAGGAAGTCGAACGTGCGTTAAAGTGGGAAATTCAAAGACAAAAAAATCTATTAAAACGAGGAAAGACACTAACCCAAGAAACAAGACATTGGGATGATAAAAGAAGGATTACTATTTCCCTAAGAACAAAAGAATTTGAAGAAGATTATAGGTATTTCCCTGAACAGGATTTAGTACCAATATTAATTGATAAAAATTTCATTGAAAAAGTGAAAGAGGAGTTACCAGAAATGCCTGCAGAGAGAGCAGTAAGACTTCATAGAGATTATAATTTATCAGAATTTGACTCAGAAAATTTAGTTCTAGATAAACATATTGCTGATTTTTATGAAGACGGTGTAAATTCTGACCCTTCATTCGGTCCGAGTGAGTATAAACAATTTTGTAATTGGTTGATGAACGATATATCAGGGTACTTAAATGAACAAAATAAAACAATAAAAGATACAAATGCTCAACCCAAACAGGTAGTTGATTTAATCAACTATATTAAAGAAGGAAAAATTACGACTAAAATAGCGAAGACATTTATAGGTGAAATGATGAACGGGATTTCAATATCAAAAATAATTGAAAAGAAAGGTAAAAAGAGAATTTCCAATGAACAAACTATTGCAGAAAATTGCAGAGCAGTAATTAAAGAAAATCCCATTATCGTTGAAGACTGTCGTAAGAATCAAAAAGCAATTGAAGCTTTAATAGGTCGAGTTATGGGTAAAACAAAAGGTCAGGCTGACCCTGAAATTACTAGGAAAATAATGGTTGAGATCTTAAAACAAATTGGAATAATTGAATAATTAAAAATTAAAAAATTATAATTGGATGATTGATGCTAATTCTTTTAATCTGTGAAAATGCACAATTAATTCAAATTATATGATCTGTTTCAAAAATCTTTAGAATATTAGATTAAGAAAGAAATAGTTCAAATCTTTAAAAAAAGAGAAAAATGATTATAGCGTTTTTTTGATTTCTGTAGTAGCAGCATCAAGTTTCAAATTTATTATACCTAGCTTGGCTTCTTTTGTTGTTATTATAGTGAGGATATTACCCTCAATTTCACTAAACAATATTTTACCTTTCTCAGATTCTATTATTGCACTAAAAAATTGTCCTTGTTCTAATTCTTCGCTTGCTCTTTGACTTGCTTTCAAAATTAAAGTCACCATAGCGGCTACAGCTTCGGGATCTACCCATCCTGGTAATGCACTACCTTTAATTAAACCAAATTTCTCAATAAGAGCCGCACCATGAACTCCTTTAATAGCTTTTAAAGAATCAAGTATTTCTGTAATTCTTTCACTCATTTAACTCAATCCAATTTTGATGTAGTGAAATTATTAATTCTATAATTATTATGTAAGGTGTAATTTTATAAATAAATATTCAAATCTTCATTAAAAAAGCTATTTATCATTTTTTGTATTCATCTTAATAATTATAGTTAAGACTAAAATAACTTAGTTCTAACGAAGTATTTGAGTTTCGATAAAAAGATAATCATAAATATTCTAATTAAGATATTTAATATAACTGATATTTTTTTAAAAATAAATAAATTGGAGAGTAGGGTTAATGGGAAAAGAAATAGATCAAACTAAAAAAATTTTTAAAGAATCTTTTGAAGTATTAAATGATTATTTTGAAGAAAAGAGAGCAGATACCGTTATAGAAAAAGAAAAGAATGCCAAAAAGGGTAAGGTTGCGTTAGCTAAATTTTCTAAAAGTTTAATTGGTAAAACTGATAAGATAAATTTTAGAATTTTAATTGGACATAAAAAAGAGCTTGGAGATTATATTTGCGAAGCTATTTATTTAAGTGACAAAAAGGAACCTCGAATTTTTGTGTATGAAGTCAATAAGGGAAGACCATGTAATACTTTACTAATGAATTTCAAAGATGATGATTGGAATGGTTATAAAAAAATTGATAAATATAAATCCTTAACAAAATTCTTAGAAACTGCTTATAAAAATGGAATTTATTATAAAGGTAAAAAAGAGAAAAAGGAACAAGCCTTAAACAGGCTTATAAAAGGACTTAAGCGATCTTTGGAAGCAGTTGAAGATGATGAAAAGTCAAAGAAAGGCAGTACCAGTCCAATTGCTATGAAAATTGCAAAAGTTGTGGCAATTGCGGCAGTCACTACCGTTGTTTCAGCAGCATTAACTCCTGCTGTTGGCGTTGTGGCGGAAGAATTAATAGGTGGTGGTACAGTTGGAGGAGATGTACTCGGACAAGCCGCAGACGCTGCAACCCAAGGACTTAAAAATATAGCAGACCCAACAAAATTAGTTAAGAAAGTAGTTACAAAAACGATTACGAAAGGGAAAGAGATCCCAGGTACAGATAAATAGTTAAAAATTTAGTAATATACTTAACATATTAGTGAGAAAAATGAGTGATATTTTTTTTAGAATTCAAGAAAAAAATGTAAAAAGAAGCATTTTATTTTCAGCATTAATTACAACCATATTTTATGTTATTAAATCGATTGTATCTATAATAATTGGAACATTAATTTTACCTGGTTTTTTCCTTTTCGCTGATCTTGAATTTGCAGTAGGATCTGTTTTTGGGATAATATATTTCTTTAAAATTCGAGAACCGCATCAAGATTTATTAAAGTATGGTGTTATTGTAGGAATTTTTGGGGGAATCTTATCTTGTATATTTATTAGTGTATATCAGACAATTGTAGTCATGGTAACTGTTAATGGCCCTATAACCGTTTTCTTTTTGTATTTGGGATTTACATTTCTTTCTGGAGCAGTTATTGGTCTATTAACAGGAGCGCTCATATCAGTCATTTATGTGTACAAAGATATGAAAGGAGATAAAGTAGAAAAGGAACACTTTGATGATGAATTCTTTAAAGATTTAATAGACAAATAAATTGTTAAAGAAAAGAATCCTAAAAAGATTTTTATAATGAAAAAAAAAGAAAATGAAATTATTATTGCATTAAAGAGCTAAGTGAACTTGCTAAGGTCTCCTTTTTAGGTTTTCCTTTTAATAGTTCTT
>SMTZ1_10005596_pt1 | contig 13656 bp, 10 predicted proteins | sample DeeMarSWOR136_30_FD_25667 | JGI IMG/M metagenome (IMG submission 25667) | reverse complement strand
CATGGTCTGTGTATATTTATGGCCGCGTTTGATACAGGCGGATTTACTCCCAATTCGCAGAGCATGCTCTATTACCACAGCCTCCCATTTGAATTGGTGACTATCTCGCTGATGCTTTTAGGGGCAATAAATTTTAGATTGCATTATAGCCTTTGGACAGGCAATAAAAGGGAGATTTTCAAGAATATTGAGATTATCACTCTGTTTATCAGCGTTATGGTTATCTTCTTGCTTACTGCCCTTAGTTTAAACAGCATGGGGGTTTATTCTAAGGCCGCTGTTTTGTTTCGCAAGGGGTTTTATCAGATTATTTCAGCTCATACTGGCACGGGGTTTATGACCTTATATGCCAAGCAATTTGTTCGCCAGTGGTCAGGCTTCGCCTTTATGGGGGCTATTTTGGCAATGAGCCTGGGCGGTTCTATCTGTTCGACCACCGGCGGCATTAAACTATTAAGGCTGGATATCTTTTTCAAGGCGATGGTCGGAGAGATAAAGAAGATTATGCTGCCGGAGTCGACTGTGCTGGTCCAAAAATTCCATCATATTCAGGATGTGGTCTTAGAGGATAGGCAGATCCGCCTTAGCCTTTTGATCTTCTTAATGTATTTGGGATTATACATAATGGGAACAATTATTGGTTGTCTGTGTGGTTATCCCCTGCGCGAGGCTCTGTTTGAATCGGTTTCTGCCGGCGCCAATGTCGGTCTTTCCTGCGGCGTAACTAGCCTTTCTATGCCCGCTCTGCTTAAGATAACCTATATATTTCAGATGTGGGTGGGAAGGCTGGAGTTCGTTTCCATCTTTACCCTATTCGGAGTATTGGTCGCCGCATTTAAAGGAAAATGATAAGAAGAACTTCTTACAGCCTACAGTTTATAGTTTGCACGCTCTTCTTTTTGCTGTATACTGTTTTTTGCTATGCCCAAGAAATAGTATCCAGCGCTGAGCTAATCGAGACTCCTAAAGATTATGATGGCAAGCAAATAATGTATGAAGGCGAAGTTATCGGCCAGATAATGCATAGGAGGGGTGGCGTATGGGTAAATATCAAGGATGGAAATCATTCTATAGGCGTCTGGATGAAGCCCGAGCTGGCCGCAATAATTAACCACCAGGGCGGCTATAAAACCAAAGGAGATATTTTGGAGGTCAAGGGCGTGTTTAATCAGGCTTGCCCGCAACACGGCGGGGATTTAGATATTCACGCAACCTCTCTGCGTAAGATAAGAGACGGTTGGCACAGACAAGAGGAAATCATTCCGGCTAAACGCAACCTTGTCATTATTCTCTCGGTGGTATTATGTCTAATATTAATCTTGAGAATCTTCATAATCAGATAGAGCAGGATTTTGCAGGCGTTTCTAGCCCTGAGGCACTGGAGGCCTTGCGGGTAAAATACCTGGGCAGGAAGGGGATTCTCGCTGAGCTTACTGCTGGCATTGCTAATCTGCCGCCTAACCAGAGACCACAGTTTGGCCAGCAGATTAATCAAATCAAACAGAAGGTCACGCAGTTATTTGAAGAAAAGAAGCAAGGCCTTAAAGGTAAATCTGTAACGGTAACACCGTCTACGGTTCAAATGGGGATCGATGTGCCGTTCCCTAAGGTTTCGGTGGGTGATATCGACATTACTTCTCCCGGTGAACCCCCCCAGAAATTAGGTCACCGCCATTTAATTACTCAGGTGATCGAGGAGATTTGCGATATCTTTATCCGCCTGGGCTTTGTGGTCGCAGAGGGACCTGAGATTGAAACTGAATTTAATAACTTTACTGCCCTGAATATTCCTCTGGAGCATCCCTCGCGTGATATGTTTGATACATTTTATCTTAATACTCCCAAAAAGAACAAGAATCAAGAATTGCAGCGTAAAGAGCGATTTTTACTGAGAAGCCATACCTCACCTGCGCAAATCCGGGTAATGAAATCGCGTAAACCACCACTGGCAATAATTGTCCCAGGCAGGGTTTACCGACCCGATGCAGTAGATGCATCGCATTCGTTTGTCTTTCATCAGATTGAGGGGTTTATGGTTGATCAGGATATTGGCTTTGCGGATTTAAAAGGAATATTACAACTCTTTGCCAAATCCGTATTCGGGGAAGATATCAACATGCGCTTTCGCCCGCATTTTTTTCCTTTTACTGAGCCATCTGCAGAGGTAGATATCTCCTGTATTATCTGTCAGGGCAGGGGTTGTAGTGTTTGTGGCCGCAAGGGTTGGCTGGAGATATTAGGTAGCGGAATGATTCACCCCAATGTCTTTCAGCAGGTAGGGTATAGCCCTAAGAAATATACCGGATTTGCCTTTGGTATGGGGGTGGAACGAATTGCCATGCTTAAATACGGCATCAATGATATCCGTTTATTCTTTGAGAATGATTTAAGATTTCTAAGACAGTTCTAGAAAGCGGCTATGAAAGTCACCTATAGTTGGTTGAAAGATTTTGTGGAGATTAAGATTCCTGCTCGGAAGTTAGCCGAGAAGTTGACTATGGCAGGATTGGAGGCAACCTCTTTAGAAGAGAGAAATGGAGATTTTGTTTTTGAATTTGAGATTACCTCTAATCGCCCGGATCTTTTGTCAGTAATCGGTATTGCCCGCGAGGTAGCTGCAATCACTGGTAAAAAACTAAAGCCGCCACATATCAGAGGATTGCGATCTGCGACTCGAAAACTCGGGCAAGTATCTATAAAAATTGAAAACAAAAAGGATTGCCCCTTATATACTGCTAGAATTATTAGTGGTATTAAAGTTGGATTGTCGCCTGACTGGTTAAAAAGACGCCTGGAGTTAGTGGGCTTGCGCAGTGTGAATAATATTGTCGATATTACCAATTATGTGCTGATGGAAACTGGTCAGCCGCTACACGCATTTGATTTGGGCAAGGTTAAGGCAGATGCCATATTCGTGCGTCGCGCCAGAGAGAAAGAAAAGATCGTCTTAATTGATGGGCAGCAACGCGATTTAACTAGAGAGGTTTTGGTTATCGCGGATAAACAGAAACCGATTGCTGTCGCCGGGATAATGGGGGGAGCAGATTCCGAGGTTGCCCAAGATACCTGCGATATTCTCCTTGAGGCGGCAGTATTTAACCCTGTTACCACGCGCCGGGCATCACGGGCATTAGGTTTATCCTCCGAGTCCTCTTATCGTTTTGAGCGGGGGATTGATGCGCAGGCAGTAGAGTCCGCTTCTATGTTAGCGGTAAATCTTATTTTGAAACTTGCCGGTGGTAAGCTCGCTTTAAGCAAGACTACATCCAGACCAAAAACAAAAAAGAAAACGATTACCTTAAAACACGCGGAGGCTAACCGGATTTTAGGCAGGGATTATTCTACAAAAGAAATAAAACAAGCGCTTACCTCTTTATGTTTTTCAATGAGCAAGCAGTCAGGAGGAGATTACAAGATAAGGGTACCCGCATTTAGAATAGATGTTAACCAGCCAGTTGACTTAATGGAAGAGATAGCCCGGGTCTCCGGTTATGAGAATATACCCAGCAGGCTGCCCAGGGTGATTCCTCAAGATGCGCGCATATCTTCAGACTGGAGAAAGACTAGGCAGGTGAAAAATATTCTCATCAGCCAGGGAATCAATGAGGTAGTTACTTATAGCCTGATCAGCAAAAGGATGAGCAACCAATGTGGATATTCTGATTCTGGCTTAACTACTATTGCTAATCCATTAACCAATCAGCAAGAGGTTCTGCGGTCAGGCCTGCTTCCCGGCTTGATTACCTGCATCGGTTATAATCTTAATCAAAAACAAAAGGATATCCGGATATTTGAGATTGGTAATATCTTTCGCAATCATCAGGAAAGGTCTTTTCTTGGATTGGCCTGGGGCGGCAGGGCATATAATGCTTTACATATCAAAGGAATATTAGAATTGCTTTTACAGCGTTTGGGGATTATGGATTTTGAGTTTGTTAAACTCAATTCAGAGCAACCGCTATTTCAGAAAGAATTATCCTTATCGCTAATCTTAAATAAAAATACAAAAATCTTGGCCAACTTAGGCATGATCAAGCCAGCTATTTTAGAACAATTCGATATCAAAAATATTGTTTTTGCTGCCGAGTTAGATTTAGAGATGCTTTTTGCTGAGATTGCAAAAATACAAAAAAGATATGTCCCCATTCCTTTATATCCTGAGGTTGTGCGCGATATCAGTATTATTGTAAAAAAAGATTTAGCTGTCGGAGATATCATCAAGAAAATTATAAGCGAGAACATAGAGTATCTTATTGAGTTCAAATATAAGGAAGAATATGCAGGTCCACAAATCCCCGCAGGCCACAAAGGATTAACCTTATCCTGTATTTATCAGGCCCGCGACCGCACCCTGACTGCCCAAGAAGTAGATGTTTCCCACCAAAGGGTTCTGAGTATCTTAAGAACCGACTTTTCTGCGCAGCAGAGATAAAAAATAAAAAAATACTTGCATTTTAAAAAATTTCTACCATAATATCTGTAGTATAAGCATAATTTCAACACCACATTATATTGGGGCGATTAACAGGAGAGGATATGTTAAAGGCGGCCACACAAGAGGTTAAGGTAAATCACAAATCAACTGCAAAAGATACCGCATTTGGGTTTGAATTGCTTTTGGATCTATACGATTGTCGGCCAGGTGCTTGCGACGATCTGAATTTATGTTATAAATTTTTAGATGAGATTGTCGGTTATTTAGGAATGGAAAAACAGGCGCCGCCGAATATATTTCGCACCCCCGACGAACGCTTTCCTGATAAGGCCGGCCTTTCCGGATGGGCTCCTCTTGTAGAAAGCTCCGTAGTTATTCATACCCTTACACCCAAGAATTTTATTTCTATTGATATATATTGTTGCAAGGAGTTTGATATTAATAAAGCCAAGCTTTTTTGCCGCAGATTCTTCTTACCCAAGCGTATGGATGAGCAATTCATCCTGCGCGGAGTTGATTACTACAAATAATTCCCCCCATTTATTTAAATCTTATTTGACTATTGAGTATTTATATTTTATAATACCTGATTACACTCAGGATAGATTTTTAATCCGCACTAAAGAGTGAAGGGGATTGTAGCGACGGGCGGTTAGTTCAGCTGGTTAGAACGCGTGACTTACATTCACGAGGTCAGGGGTTCAAGTCCTCTACCGCCCACCAGGGCCCGTGGTGTAGCCTGGTCTAACACGTCAGATTGTCGATCTGAAGATCGCGAGTTCAAATCTCGTCGGGCCCGCCAATATTTTATAAATAAATATGAGATCAAGAGATTGCCTGGAGGCATTACAACCCAAGCTGGACGAAATTAACTATAGCAAGCTGGCTGCGATAGCCAACCCCAAAGTTAATCAGTTTATCGCTGAGGCTGCAGGGCTATGCAGTCCTGACAGGATTTTTGTCTGTAGCGATTCTCCTGAGGACATCGCCTATGTACGTCAGCAGGCAGTTTTAAGCGGGGAGGAGGGACCATTAACCATACCAGGACACACTTACCATTTTGACGGCATGCAGGATCAGGGTAGAGACAGGGAGGTTACCAAGTATCTTGTACCTGAAGGCGACACCTTAAGCAGTACCCTGAAACAGATTGAGCGAGAAGAGGGCTTAAAAGAAATAAAGGGCTTACTAAAATCTACCATGCAGGGCCGTACGATGATTGTCCGCTTTCTTTCGCTAGGGCCGGCTAATTCTATATTCTGTATTCCCTGTGTGCAGTGCACAGATTCCTTCTACGTTGCTCACTGTGAAGACCTTCTCTACCGCCCAGCTTACGAGATGTTTCGGCAAGAAAAGATACAGTCTGAACTCTTTTGTATCTTGCATTCGGCAGGCAAAATGAACGAGAATATGGTGAGCGCGGAATCAGAGAAGAAGCGCATATATATTGACTACATTCAGGATGCCATTTATAGCGTTAATACCCAGTATGCTGGTAACACCGTTGGCCTGAAAAAGCTTGCCTTGCGCCTTACCATACGCAAGGCTGACCGTGAGGGATGGTTGTCTGAACATATGCTGTTAATGGGCGTATATGGGCCAGGCGGGCGTAAAACCTATTTCGCCGGCGCCTTTCCCAGTGCCTGCGGCAAGACCGCCACGGCAATGCTTCCTGGAGAGACCATTCTGGGCGACGATATTGCTTACTTGCGCATCATTGATGGTTGCGTTCGGGCAGCGAATGCCGAATCCGGCATATTTGGCATTATCCAGAACGTTAATCCTATTGATGACCCTGCTATCTATAAGGTACTCACCACGCCGGGAGAAGTTATCTTCTCCAATGTTTTAGTAAATAATGGCAGGCCTTACTGGTTGGGAATGGGTTGTGAACTCCCGGAGCAGGGAGTGAATTTTTCCGGCGACTGGACTGAAGCCAAGACCGACATCCAGGGCAATAAAATTCCTCTTGCTCACAAAAACGCGCGCTATGCTGTTGCGCTACGGGCATTGGAGAATGTTGATCCCGAACTAGATAATCCAGCAGGTGTGATATTGGGCGGCATAATGTACGGCGGGAGAGACGCTAAAAGCTATCTACCCGTGCAGCAGAGTTTTGACTGGCAACACGGTATTGTTGCCTACGGCGCTTCCCTGGAGACCGAGACGACCTTCGCAATCTTGGGCAAGGAGGGCATTCCTGAGATAAACCTGATGAGCATTCAGGATTTTGTTTCCATTTCTTTGGGTAAATATATCCGCAATAACTTAGAGTTCGGTAAAAAAGTTAAAAAACCACCCGTTATCTTTGGTGTTAACTACTTCCTGCGGGATAAGGAAGGCAAATTCTTAAATGGCGTTAGAGACAAGCATGTGTGGGTGAAGTGGATGGAGCTACGCGTGCATAATGAAGTTGATGCGATAGAGTGTCCCACCGGCTGGATTCCCAAATATCATGATCTGCGCATACTTTTTAGCCAGGTTTTAAAAAAGGATTACAAGAAAGAAGACTACATCAAGCAATTTACCGTTCGTGTTCCCGAGAATTTAGCTAAACTTGATCGTGTAGAGAGGTTCTACCGGGAGCATGTCATTGATGTGCCAGCACAGCTTTTTGAGGAGTTGTCAAAGCAAAGAGAGTGCCTTCTTAAAACTCAGAAGCGCTTTGGCAACTATGTTTCTCCCGAGCACTTGGCATCGGCATAAGAGGCAAGAAGGAAAAAGGAGCGTAAAATATGGGTAGCGAACCGTTACAATTAACCCGCTTCTCCGATATCGAATTCTTTAAGCGAGGCAAAGTAAGGGATGTGTACGATTTAAAAGACAGGCTTTTAATAATATCAACAGACAGAATATCCTGTTTTGATGTGGTCCTGCCTAGTCGCATACCTCATAAAGGAGAGGTTTTAACCAAGCTCAGTCTTTTCTGGTTCGCCTTTACTGAGGATATTATTCCAAATCATTTAATCACTGCAGACATAGACAGGTTTCCTGCCCAGCTATTAAAATATAAAGAAATTCTGGAAGGACGCTCTATGCTGGTTGAAAGAGCCAAGCCTATACCGGTTGAATGCGTGGTGCGTGGGTATCTTTCTGGTTCAGGATGGAAAGAGTATCAGGGGAGTGGCTCTGTTTGCGGGATAAGATTACCCGCCGGTCTTACACAGTCGGATAAACTGCCGGAACCGATATTTACCCCTGCCACCAAGGAAGATGTCGGACACGATATCAATGTTTCTCAGGACTATATTGAGAAAGAATTAGGCACAGGCATAACCCGGAAACTAAAAGAAATAAGCCTGGCTCTTTACATAAAGGCCAATCAATATGCCGAATCCAAAGGCATCATTATCGCAGACACAAAATTTGAGTTCGGTCTTTATGAAGGCGAAGTTATTCTTATTGATGAAGTGCTGACTCCTGATTCCTCACGCTTTTGGCCAAAGGACCAATATAGTCCGGGCCGGTCCCAGCCGAGCTTTGATAAGCAGTTTGTGCGTGATTACCTGGAAAGCCTGGATTGGGATAAAACACCCCCCGCCCCCCAGCTGCCGCAAGATATAATATCAAAGACAAGCCAGAAATATCTCCAAGCCTTAACAATGCTTACCGGGCGGCAGTTATAATAAAGGAATGTAATGCTGCTTTCTGAATTCAAATATTATCTGCCAAAGGCACTAATTGCCCAAGAGCCACTTCCTAAGCGGGATGAATCCCGACTGCTCATCCTAAATCGACGAAGCCGAACTTTAAAGCAGACAACCTTTAATAATATAATTCGTTTTATTCATGAAGGTGATATCTTTGTGCTCAACGATACCCGGGTATTGCCTGCGCGATTAATGGCTAACAGAGAAACCGGTGCTCAATTAGAGGTTTTGCTGTTAAAAGAACAAAATCCGGGAATATGGGAGATTTTGGTCAAGCCAGGCAAGAGGGCGCATTTGGGGGATAATCTCGTTTTTGCTGCCGGAAAATTTTGTGCAGAAATCTTGGATAGGACGCCTGTCGGAGGACGCCTGATAAGATTTAATACCCCTAATATAAAACAACTAATTTATAAATATGGACAGATGCCCTTGCCTAATTATATAAAGAAGAAGCTAAAGGCACCCGCTCGTTATCAAACCGTCTATGCAAAACATAACGGTGCTGTTGCGGCTCCTACAGCCGGGTTGCATTTTACCAGGAGCCTTCTTAATAAACTATCTTCTAAAGGAGCCCAGATCGTATATATCACCCTTCATTGTGGATTAGCTACCTTCAGGCCGGTGAAAACGCCTGATATCCGCAATCATCCTATGGAAGCCGAATCATACAGTATAGATTTAAAAGCTGCGCAGACAATAAATCAGGCAAAGGCTTTGGGAAGAAGGATTATTGCTGTAGGCACCACTACGGTAAGAGCGCTTGAGGCAGCAGCCTTTAAAAATGAAAAAGGCATCTATCAAGTCAGAGTACAGCAAGGGCAGACCCGGCTTTATATTTATCCTGGATACAAGTTTAAAATTATAGATTCACTTCTTACAAATTTTCACCTACCCGATTCGACTAATTTAATTTTAGTCAGCGCCTTTGCTGGGGTTGGGTTTGTGCGCCGGGCATACCAGTATGCAATTAAGAAAAGATTTAGATTCTATAGTTTCGGCGATGCAACCCTGATTATATAAAGGGAAGATTTGACCCTCGACACTTTTTATGTATAATGTATATGTAGTATTAGAAAGACAAAAGGCAAAAAAATGTCTCTAGCAAAAAGAATAAGCCAGATTAGTCCATCGGCAACCCTGGCAATAACTGCCAAGGCAAAGGCAATGAAGGCCAAGGGCATTGACATCATTGGCTTTGGTGCTGGCGAGCCTGACTTTGATACGCCTGAGCATATCAAGCAGGCAGCCAGGCGCGCTATAGACGAGGGATTCACCAAATATACGCCTAGTTCAGGAATAAAGGAATTAAAAGAGGCAATTTGTCAAAAATTTAAGAGCGATAATAATCTGGAGTATCTGCCTGAACAGATACTTGTATCCTGCGGGGCAAAGCATTCCATTTTTAATGCCATTTTAAGCTTATGCGATGAGACTAATGAGGTGATTCTGCCTTCTCCTTATTGGGTAAGTTATCCGGAAATGGTAAAGGCATCAGGAGCAAATCCGGTCATCCTAGAGACTAAGCAAGAGAACAATTTTAAGATAACTCCCAAACAGTTAGAAAAAGCGATGAATCTCAAAACAAAGCTTTTAATACTAAATTCTCCCTCAAATCCTACGGGTTGCGTTTATAACAGAGAAGATCTAGCAGCCATCGCTAAGATTCTCGCAGAGAGAAATATCTTTTGTCTCTCAGATGAAATCTACGAGAAGATTATTTATGATAATCAGGAACATGTCAGCATCGCCTCTTTGGGAAGGAGGATAAAGGAGCTGACTATTGTGGTGAATGGGGTTTCTAAGACCTATTCCATGACTGGCTGGAGAATCGGTTATGCTGCTGGTTCAGCAGGCATTATCCAGACAATGGCTAATTTGCAGAGCCATTCAACCTCTAATCCGGCATCAATTTCTCAAAAGGCCGCAATTGCCGCTTTATGCGGGCCTCAGGAACAGGTTAAGGATATGGTTGAGGAATTTAAGAGGCGTAAAGAATATATTACTGAGAGGCTGAATAAACTCGATGGCTTCTCATGCCCCAAGCCGCAGGGCGCCTTTTATGTGTTTGTAAATATCTCTAAGATTCTGGGGAGGGATTATAAGGGCGAGGTTATCAAGGATTCCTTTTCGCTTGCCCAGATGCTTCTTTCTGAGGCCAAGGTGGCGGTAGTCCCTGGTGGAGCATTTGGGGCAAACGATTATCTTAGGCTTTCCTATGCCACATCAATGAAGAATATTACCAGAGGCCTCGACCGTATAGAAGAATTTATAAACAAGACCCTATCCCCCTAGCAATATTATTTATCCGCGCTTGTCTTTAATGTAATTATTGCCCTCAAGGGATTTGGCATACCCTTTTAACTCTGCGCCTATCTCGCTAATTTCGGCCACATGGGCGATGCTGCGGGATTCATTGGTTACCACGCCAATGGATATAGAAAGCAGAGAAATCCTCTCCTCCTTACCCTGACGGTTCTTAGCAATAATATAGCCTCTATCCCGATCATCTTTATTATAGAAGGAGGGGGATTTTTCTTTGAATCCAGAGATGATGCATTGACAGAGATTGTCTACCTTTTGTGGCGTAGTTATGACGACAAAATCGTCACCCCCGATATGTCCAATAAAATCATCAGGATTGCCTTTTTCGTGAACAGTCTTTATTAATATGCGTGCGGTTTCGCGGATCACTTCATCGCCGAATTCAAATCCATATTTATCGTTATAGCTTTTGAATTTATCCAAATCAATATATGCAACAGCAAACAGCGCCTTATTCTCTATTCTGTAGGAAAGCTCATTGAGTATCGAGACATTGCCGGGTAACTTGGTGAGTGGGTTAGCCTCTAAATCCCTCTCCGTACGCCTTAAGGTCATGCGGATGCGCGCCAGGAGTTCCTTGGGCTCAAACGGTTTGGTAATATAGTCGTCTGCACCAGCATCTAGACCGACAATCTTGTCTTCCAGTTCACGCTTGCCAGTAACCATAATAATCGGCAGATGCCTCAGCAATAGATCATTCTTCACCTGCTGCAGGACCTGACGGCCATCCATCTTTGGCATTCTATAATCCAGAAGAACTAAATCCAGGGGTTTACTGGTGATTATCTTGAGCGCTTCTTCGCCATCTGCTGCTTCTAAGATGGTATAATCTTCCTCAGCAAGGGTTAATTTTAATACATCGCGTATATCGGGCTCATCATCAACAATCAATATTCTTACAGACATATTTTATCCTTTATGTGTATCTTCTGCGGGCAGCAGAAAGCTGAAGGTTGAGCCTGCCCCCAATTCGCTCTTTATCCAGATTGACCCCTGATGCGCCTCAATGATATTTTTCACCAGACTTAAACCCAGGCCAGTGCCCTTTACCTTTTCATTTATTGGATTGTCTACCCGATAAAATTCCTCAAATATCGTTTCCTGCGCCTCTTTAGGTATGCCGATACCTGTATCAGAGATATTCACTTGGATGAAATTATTTGCTGGTTGTGTAGTCAGGGTAATCTTTCCATTCTCGGGAGTAAATTTAATCGCATTGCCGATGAGGTTTACAAACACCCGCTCAATCTGGCTTTTATCCACTATTACCCGTAGGTCCGATGGTATATCCGCCGAGAGGTTCAGGCTTTTTTGTTTTATTTGAACAGACAAGAGGTCCAGGATGCTTTCCACAAGTTCTTTTAGGCTGCAGGATTGTTTTTTCATTATAATTCGGCCAGATTCTAGCCTGCTGATGTCTAAGAGGTCATTAACCATATGTACCAATTCATCGCTATGCCGGTTAATCTTTTCTAATCGTTCTTTTATGGGGTCTGATATTTTGCCCAGATTCTTGCTTAAGAGAATAGACGCATATCCCTTGATGGAGGTAAGGGGGGTTCTCAACTCATGGGAGACAGCAGATACAAAGTCGCTTTTTCTTTTGCTGACCCTTTTTAATTCATTGACCACCTCAGTTAATTCCTGCGTTCTCTGTTCAACCCTCTTTTCTAGTTCTTGTTGAGCACGCCAGGTTGCTTCAAACAGTCGCGCGTTTTCAAATGCCTGTCCAATCGATTGAGCGAGAATTATAATCAATTCCTCGTCGCCTTCAGTTATCGGGTTGTCGGGGGATTCCGTGCCTACAAAAATAAAACCGTGGGCGCCTTCTTTGGGAAGAATAGGAGAGATGCAGTAGGCCTTTACCTGGAATATCCTTTTTATCTCCTCCGTGGATATAAATGTTGTATCAGGCGTTCGTGAAGAGAGCGTCTTCTCTTGCTCCATCAGTTTTAAATAGACATTCTGTTTAGATTCAATCTCCAGCACGATATTGTCGATGTCTTCCCGGTTATAGCCAATCGCCAGGCTCTGTAAGAATCTTTTTTCCTTTGCCTGCCAGATAAAAACCAAGGTTGAGGCAAAGGCACGCGAGAGCCTCTGCAGGGTATAAAGCCCGGAGACCTTTTTATCTAACTCCTCTTGGATTTTGTTTAATTCAAGGTCGGTTCGTACAATCAGCTTTGCCTGTTCGTCCATCTGATCAAGCGCGCTCTTTAAATGATTGACAGTAAGCAACAATTGCCTTATCTTTTCTGATTTAACTATAATGATAAAAGTCAATATAACTATTGCCAGTGTGGTAATAAAGCCAAATAGATAAAGCGGATATGGTGAACTCATTCTTTAGCCCATTGCCAAGATGGCGATGGTTTGGTTGTGACAATAGGTTTTTCCAGCAAAATCGGTTGCCTTTAAAGGCGCTTGTTCCCCAGAGGTACACAGGCCAATAATTGGCGCATCCGGGAAGTGGGATTTTATAATTTCTAATTCCTTGGTGATTTGCCTTCCTAGGAGGTACAAGCGCGACGCAGAGTTGAATACAAATATTATCCTGATCGATTCCTGTTTGGGAAATATCCTTAGTGCAAAAGCCCGCTTTGCTTCCCTGGCTGCTTCTTCAGTGGCAGCTAGACAGGATTCCTTGGTAGCAATCATCAATCTTACCCAACTGTCTAATGGTACATCGCCCCCGCAGATTAGCGAGCCGTCATCCTGTATAACAAGGATGTTTCTTAGGAGGTATTCCTCTTCGCCCGAAATATTTATCCCTATTGGATATAAACAAGATATACGTTTTAGCTCTCTTTTTAATGCCGGGATATCCTTGGCAAAATAATCTTGGTATAATGATACCGCAGGCTTATTTTCAATCTCTTTGATTATAAATCTGTCTGATATATTAACCCGGCGTGGTTTGCCAAGAGGTTTCCATCCATGTTTTATCCCCACCCCGAAGTTGACATTACCTGCCCAAAGCAAGCCAACAATGGAATTATTCAGCACCCCCTGGTTAAAGTACTGGAAGGTTTTGTTTACATCTATATTATTAGAGGCGGTGGTTGCCCCGACTATAGGAAAGCTGATACCCAATCTTTTTTGGAGGCCTTTTAAAACGGGGAGATTGTCCATAATTTGACCATCAGAGAAAAAAAGGCAAAAGCGCCGCTGGACATCTGCCATACCAAACAATAATTGCTTTGCCAGGTTATCACCGCTGGCGTAAAGATCCGTTGATGCATCCCTGAT
>SMTZ1_10018313_pt1 | contig 13657 bp, 11 predicted proteins | sample DeeMarSWOR136_30_FD_25667 | JGI IMG/M metagenome (IMG submission 25667) | reverse complement strand
TCCTGTAATAGAGGCCTACAAAAGCTTGTCCCTGAGCGCTGGTCAGCAGATATTCATCCCTGAACTCACGCAAGATTTCTATTTCCTCCGCCATGGGGGTGCCGTAGGCTGCGGTCGCAATGAAGCACCCGCACCCGCCAGCAGGCCTGAAGTTTGCGGTGACGGAGTAGTCGTCCTCCATGGTGATGGTGGCTATGACGGTATCACCATCGTCAATGGCGTCAATATCGCCAGTCCAGTTGACAAAGCGATAGCCCTCCTCGGCCTCAGCCACCAGGTCAACTACTGCTCCCTCGTCGTAGGCAAAAGTCCCTTCTCCAGGTTCGCTTACCGAGCCGCCGTCGGTGCTGTCCATAGTCAGTTCGTACTGAACTATGAAGTTGGCGGTGATGGTAGAGTTGCCCTTGATGGTGATGGTGGTGGTGGTGGCCTGAACGTCGGCTATGTCGTCTACATCACCGGTCCAGTTGACAAGGCGATAGCCCTCGTCAGGTTCGGCAATAAGATCGACCGTTATTCCGTCGTAATAGGTAAAAGTCCCCTCGCCGGGACCGATCACCGAGCCGCCCGCTGTGCTGCTGATGGCGAGGTCGTATTGAGGTATCTCCTCAAAGTTAGCGGTGATGGCAGAGTTGCCCATGACGGTGATGGTGGTGGCGGCGTCCCCGACATCGACTATGTCATCTACATCACCGGTCCAGTTGACAAGGCGATAGCCCTCGTCAGGTTCGGCAATAAGATCGACCGTTGTTCCCTCATAATACGTAAAAGTTCCCTCGCCGGGGCCGCTCACCGAGCCGCCGGCGGTGCTATTGATGGCAAGGTCGTACCGGGGTATCTCCTCAAAGTTGGCGGTGATGGTAGAGTCGCCCATGACGGTGATCGTGGTGGTTGCGGCCTGGACATCGGCTATGTCATCTACATCACCGGTCCAGCTGACAAGGCGATAGCCCTCATCAGGTTCGGCAATAAGATCGACGGTTGTTCCCTCGTAATAGGTAAAAGTCCCCTCGCCGGGACCGGTCACCGAGCCACCGGCGGTGCTATCTATGGCAAGGTCGTATTGAGGTAGTTCCTCAAAGTTGGCGGTGATGGTGGAGTCGCTCCTGATGGTGATGGTGGTGGTGGCCGCCTGGACATCGGCTATGTCATCTACATCACCGGTCCAGCTGGTTAAGCGATAGCCCTGCTCAGCCTCGGCAATGAGATCGACCGTTGTTCCATCGTCATAGGTAAAAGTACCCTCGCCAGGACCGGTCACCGAGCCGCCAGCGGTGCTATCTATGGCCAGGTTGTACTGAGCTACAAAATTGGCCGTGATGGTGGAGCTACCCTTGATGGTGATGTTGGTGGTAGCGGCCTGGACATCGGCTATGTCATCTACATCACCGGTCCAGCTGACAAAGCGGCAGCCCTGCTCAGCCTCGGCAATGAGATCGACCGTTGTTCCATCGTCATAGGTAAAAGTCCCCTCGCCGGGACCGGTCACCGAGCCGCCGGCGGTGCTATCTATGGTCAAGTCGTACCGAGCTACAAAGTTGGCCCTGATGGCGTAGTCATCGTTCATGGTGATAGTCGTCGCGGCAGCATCGACATCTGCTATCTCGTCAACATCACCTGTCCAGTTGACAAAGCGGTAGCCTTGCTCAGCCTCGGCCACCAGGTTGACCATTGTTCCCTCGTCATAAACAAAAGTCCCCTCACCGGGACCGGTCACCGAGCCGCCGGCGGTGCTGCCCACGGTCAGGGTGTATGTCTTCGCAAAGCTGGCAGTGATGGCGCAGTCGTCGTCTATGGTGATGGTGGTTGCAGCGGCATCGACATCTGCTATCTGGTCAACATCACCCGTCCAGTTGACAAACCGGTAGCCCTGCTCAGCTTCAGCCATCAGGTTGACGACTGTTCCCTCGTCATAGGCAAAAGTACCCTCGCCGGGATTGGCCACCGACCCACCGGCGGTGCTGGAGATGGTGAGGTCATACTCTGGTACAAGGGCTGTGTAAGCAGCCAGGACATCTATCGCGCCGTAGCCGCAGGTGTTATCGTGCACTCCGCTATTGCTGGCTGTGCCTTGCAGGACATCTCTGAGAGCCGCGGGATTACCCTTTAACTCAGGGTAGGCCTGGAGCAGCAAGGCAGCAGCCCCGGCGGCATGAGGCGCAGCCATACTGGTGCCGTACCCAACATAGTAATCGGCCGGACCCGAACCATGAAGGTTGAGGCCATCGTTATCGATAATAAAGTCGTCATTAGGACCAGGCCAGGGCAAGACATCCTGGTCGCGGCAGGAGATAATCTCCCGGCCAGGGGCAGCAATATTTGGCTTGGGTGGGGCGCCCATATCTACCCTGGGTCCCCGCGAGCTGAAGCTAGACATAGTGCCTGTCTCTGGACGAGGCACCCACCACAGAGTCCAGCCTTCGTAATTTGTCCATTCTTCTCTGGTGACATAGGCGCCGACGGCGATGGCATTATCGGCGTCAGCCGGACTTTCTACGGTATAAAAGGGGTCCGGATTTTGAAAAGTCACCGGCCCAGCTCCCTGTAGTTCGTAGATGTGGAAAAACTGAGGGGTTGCTGAATTGTTGCGAACCTTGAGATACCAGGTGCTATCGCCGGAAGGTACCGGGGAATCAAAAAAGGAAAGCTGTAATTCCGTGCCTCTTGTGCTTTCGAAGCGAGGCGACATAGTAACATCTGTTAACCGGCTTTTGTCAGCATCATAATACTCCAAGGTCAGGTGATTAGAAATCGCCGGCCCATCAAACCAGACTAAATTGTAAACTAGGACAATGTCACTGCTACCCGCCCCGGTAACATTGACCCGGATGAAACCTGTAGTGCCGTTGGCCGGTGCTGTGCCAGAGTAATGACGTTCCTCGTCAGCTGCATTTCCTGCCGCGACAAACACCACTGCCCCCTTTCGGAAGGCATAGTCAACCGCCTGGGCTGTCTCATCAGTTCCATCTTGGTGCGGACTCCAGGTTCCGTAAGAGAGGTTGATGATGTCGGCATGGTAAATGTCCACCGCCGCCCTAATGGCAGCCACTATAGCAGCATTCGTGGCGACGCCATCCTCACCTTCGATCTTGAGAAAAATAAGGTCAGCTCCCGGCGCCACCCCTTTATACCGACCGTCTGATTGTGTTCCCCGGCCCAGGGCACTACCGGTGACATGGGTGCCATGGCCTTGACCGGCAACCGTATCGGCAATATCATTGCCCAATATGGGATAGTTGGAATAATCCTTACTGGACACTGGCGTGGGAATATCAGGATGTGTAACATCAAGTCCTGAGTCTAATACGGCAATCCTGATTCCGCTGCCGTCATACCCCAGGTCCCAGACATCGTTGGCATTAGTTGCCATAGCAGCCAGGTCATTTGCTGGTTCCAGCGGTTGTTCGGCGGTATTCAGCCTGATGATGTAATTCTTAGCTGCCAGTTCGTTCAGCTTATCTGTAGGCATGTCAGCCAGAATGAAGCCGGTGGGGTGGTCACCGACCGGTGGTATCCACGAATCAGCATATGCGGTGATGCCGAGGTCTTGCAGCTCTGCTAGCTGGGATTGTGTTGGTTCTTGCTCAAAATGGACAAATATGCGCTGCGACGTCAAATCCTCCATTCTCATGCCTGTAGCAATCCCCAGCGTGCCCATCCTCTCAACCTCAGCAGCCGTCTCAGCCAGCGTTTCTAAGGCTAACTGTGTCTTAGCCTCCACCTGAAGGGCTAGTAATGGACTAATCTTAGAGCTGGGGTCGGAGGGTTGCACTGAAACCATGGGTGAGGGCGGTAAACCACAACCACCTAGAATAAGCGCCAGCAATATGGCAAGAAACGCTCGCACTCCAACTAATTTTTTCATCGCAGGCCTCCTTTCAGTATTTCCTGAATTGCGGGCAACATCTATTGTGCCAATATATTGACTATCTGTTTGATTGAGGTTCGAGCACTTGTTCGGCGGTATTCAGCTTGATGACGTAATCCTTAGCTGCCAGTTCGTTCAACTCATCTATCGGCATGTCAGCCAGAACGTAGCCGGAGGGGTGGTGGCCGACCGGTGGTATCCACGAATCAACATATACGGTGACACCGAGGTCTCGCAGCTCTTCTAGCTGGGGTTGTGTTGGCTCTTGGTCAAAATGGATATATATCCGCTGCGAGGTCAAATCCTCTGTTCTCATACCCATGGTTTGCATTTGCTTCAGCCTCTCAGCAGTCGGTTCGGTCATTTGCTCTTTTCTCAGGTCTACCTGCATGAGTAACAAACTACTGGCTTTTTCCTTCACTATTTCCTCCCAGCCGGGCTGGCTCTGCCAACCAGCTGTTAAAGTAGCGATTATGATGCTGAACAAGACAAGCACAACGACCAACGACTTACTCACACGTCACTACTCCATTCTTCTATCTAGCGAAGTTGTCCCACACCCCAACTTTTCCAACAACCGGAATCCCCGAACTGAGTCTGGCTACGAACAGATCACCCCCCAGTCTCTGCTGTCTTTTTGGTCTAGTCAACATTTCCTTGTCTCTTGCGGAACACGGTGGTGCCTTTACCCAGTCGCTCTCGGCCGAAGCAGCCAACGCAATGACTATTGGTGAGGCTCAGAACTGACAACAGCCCTCGCCTGTTCCAGTTCGGCAACCGGCTCTCGCCCTTACTAAGCCGTCTTATCATGATGACAATTTGGTTCTTTCAGGTTTATGGTTTGCAGCCTACACTATCTCACTCCTCCGAACTCCGCATGGTCAGGCCTACGCCACCAAGCATGTCACCAGTCAACGCAGGCACAAGGGCAATCCCGAAGGTTTTACCCATCAATTTTCCTCTTCTTATCGCTGCACATCCCTTGCTCACTATTTTATGCTTGTCTTCGTCCCTCGAGAGACTCAGCACAAACTCTTATCCCTCTCCTATCAGGGGAAAAGGGAGGCCTTGGCTAGGCCTGGTGATGACTCCGGGTTGCGAAGGAGAGGATTGACTTTACTGTGGCAGGTAAAAAGAAAAGGCCACCTCACATGTCCATATATGCCAGGATGAACATCTTCGGAACTACCGCAATCCTCCATGGCACACACTTGACCACTGACGTTAGCATTACTACTCAAAGCAATATGTCGAATAGTCGATATTCTAATCGTACACCGTCATTTGAGGAGCTGTCAATAGCTTTCTGTGCGGCGGTCCAAAACATACCATGGAGTTAAGGGGTCGCAATACGCTGTCCCGTTAGATGACTTTCTACCAATCTGTAGTAGGCTCAATTGGTATGGTATCTCTGGAATCTCTCCAAATACTAGTGACTTTCATGCAGTACCACTCTCATTTTCCGCGATGGCTCAAATATACTTCATTGCGATATCCGCTTTGAGGTCAGCATCCAATTCGAGATGATTGAGCTGGTAGGCGGTATCTATCCCTCAAAAAGAAGGATTTGGGGACTGGGGCTTGCGGGGTCTATCTGTGCACTCATTGGTGGTCATTGAGGCTTTGGGGTATTGACAATGGGAGTTTCTCCCTATATCGTTATGTAAAGAATAGCAAGGCAGGAAATGGAAAGAACCTGGAAGCCGACAGCTGCGGGCATACTCTGTATTATTGCTGGAGCCATTGGTATGATCCCCTCTATAGTGATGGCTTTATATTTGTCACTCGCGCTTGATCCCTTGTTAAGGGCCACTGGTGCTCTCGTAGCCGTAGTGGGCATAATGCCAATAGTGGGCGGTATCTATGCCTTGAAAAGAAGGATTTGGGGACTGGCGCTTGCCGGTTCTATCTTCGCGCTGATTGCTCCCGTGATTCCCACGGCTCTCCTCCTAACCGTCGCTTCTGAATCAGGCTCACCCGCGACTTTCGCGATACTGGCCAGCCCCCTCGGAATTCTTGGGATACTGGCCATTATATTCGTCATCAAAGGGAAGCGGGAATTCAGGTGAAGTCCGGAACTGCTTTGTTGGTGGTCATTGCAGTTTTGGGATTGACTCGTAGTGTAAGCAATAATTGTTCCGTAACTGCCACTATCACAATTGCAGTGACTGGAGCAGTTAATGAGTAACCCGTCTGGGCAGGTCTGGTTATTACTGACGGGATGATGAAATGAGAATAGCAGCAGAGTCCTTGGAGCCTGGTAGAACTTAGCCTTACGATTTCCACTGGTGAGGGACTTCAGATATGAGCCAACATCATCAGGGCTCAGGACATAACCAACAAAGCTGGTCAGAGTATATCGGTAGGACTCTATAGTCCTCTCGCTGCTACCTTCAGCACGGGAGGCTATGGACTTTTCTAGCAGCTATTTTATAGCTGAGTTAGTGGTGGGCGGTAGAGGATTTGAACCTCTGACCTCCTGTGTGTAAGACAGGCGCTCTCACCGCTGAGCTAACCGCCCGTGGCACGCCTGGCGGGATTTGAACCCGCGGCCTCAGCCTCCGCAGGGCTGCGCTCTATCCAGCTGAGCTACAGGCGCATGACACAGTCTGAAAACTCTCTCGCTCTGTTCAGTATACTGTTCGCGCCGAACACATAGATGGTGCTCTTCCCATGAGGAACATCGGAAAGGCGCTCTTCCAGATATCCCGTCCGATTAAAGATTACTACAACTCCAATTCCTAGTCAATGAAATAGCAGCTCGTCCGTTCGCGCACACTGCCCTATATGCTCGTCGCAGATTTCAGTTCATCTTTAAGAAGACAATAGTATAATAATATCAGAGAAACGAAAGGGTTACTCCAGAGAATGAATATCGTGCGCGCTGTTAATGAGGAACTGAGCCTACTAATTAAATCCAAATATCCTGTTGTCTACCTTGAGACAATAGATGAAATCTACAGTATGAGGCAACTAAAACAAATTGCAGAGCAATTGGATCTCAGTTTTTATCAGTGGTCCATAACGGGCGGCCTCAAACGAGGTGATAAGGACGATTCTTATTACCAGACAAAAGAGCCAATCAAAATGCTCCGAATGATACAGGCTCTTCTTAACCCTAGAGAACCTGAAGAGATGAAGCCCGGGCTATTCGTCTTAAAGGATTTCGAGAAGTACCTGGAAGACGTTCTAGTACTGAGGTTTTTTAAGGATACTGTCAATCTTGTAAAGGGAACAAGAGATACTTTTGTAATTGTTTCTGCTGAATATAAACTACCCAAGGACATTCAGCCCGATTCTGCTCATTTAATAGGTGGTTATCCGACTAAGGATGAAATCAAAGCAGTAATCAAAGAGATGGCCGAAGAACTAAGAAGAACAAATGAAAACGTAGCACTACCTTCAAGCAATGGAGAACTAAACAAAATCACTAATGCTTTGAAGGGGCTGTCTATTCAGCAAATACGAAATGTTATTAATCAATGTTTATTAGCGGATAACATTCTTGACATAAATGACTTGAGTGCAATAGAAACTTACAAGAAGAAGATCTTTGATCAGGAAGGCTTTCTGGAATTCTGTTTAACCGAAGACAAAGACAATATTGCCGGATTCAATAATCTAAAGCGTTGGCTTGCAGAACGAAAGGGTTGTTTCTCTACACAGAGAACTACTTCTCTTCCAATTCCAAAAGGACTATTGCTAATGGGAGTGCAAGGTTGCGGAAAAAGCCTAGCTATAGGAGTCATTGCACGGGAACTCAATCTACCTTTGTATCGGCTTGACTTAGCCAGACTCTACAGTAAATATGTTGGCGAGACAGAGAAAAATTTAAGGACAGCATTGATGATAGCAGAGAAATTGGCCCCTGCCTGCATCTGGATTGATGAAATAGAAAAGGGATTCGCTGCCTCTGGTGGTGATATTGATGGTGGCGTTTCCCAGCGGATTTTGGGCACATTTTTGACCTGGATGCAGGAACGCAAGGCGAATTGTTTCATTGCTAGCACAGCAAATGATGTCTATCGTTTACCACCTGAATTCTTGAGAAAAGGTCGCTTTGATGAAATGTTTTTTGTAGATTTGCCTGATGCGGAATCAAGAGAACGTCTTTTAAACATACACCTGAAGAAACGAAGGCTTAAACTGGAAGGTTTTGACCTAAAAGAGATTGTTGATGCGGCTGCAGGTTTTAGTGGAGCCGAGATTGAACAAGCTATTGTCTCGGCGCTTTATAGGGCTTCCACTGAGAAAGAAGTAATTTCAACCAGGCACATTATTGAACAAATCAAATCTACAAAACCGCTATCTATTCTAAAGAAAGAGGAAATTTCCGCGTTAAGGGCTTGGGCGAAGGAACGCACTATCCCCGCTTAAGCTTTTCACATACCTCTCAGGCAATTCACGGGACAGGTAGCTCAGAAAAACACCTCAACTGGTGCCGAAGGAGGGATTTGAACCCTCACGTCCTTAAGGACACTACGCCCTGAACGTAGCGCGTCTGCCATTCCGCCACTTCGGCATCGAATACTCTGCCTAAAATTCTCTCTTTCCCAGGGCGACAAAAATGACTGCCAATAAGCCCAATGGATTAAGGGGAACAAGTGCACAGATAGCCCCGGCCAAGGACAGGCCAAAACTTGTCCTTCTTATGGCCGAGAGTCCACCCCCTATAGCTATTATACCCAGAACAAGAAGAACGCTCCCCATAACAATCGACAAAATCGGGAAGACAGCTATGCCACGTTCATACCAAACGAAGGGAACGTCTGGCAAAAGTGAAAAGAGCCATGGCTTGAGCGCTATCCTGAGGCTTACTAGAGCCACTATTATCCCTCCACCAATTACCTCAAATGCCCCAACTATGATGCTTAGGACTCCCCCGGCGCTAAGCAACCCTCCTCTTCCTTCTTCCATTTGTTGACCTCCCTTTACCACAGTTTATGGTGGGCAGTACAGGATTTGAACCTGTGACCTTCGGTATGTGAAACCGACGCTCTAACCACTGAGCCAACTGCCCGTTTCTTTGTGCTTATCATAAAGATATAGTAACTTTACCATACACGCAAGGGCATCGCAATTAGCCTAACCCCTACAAGTTCTCGTTCCCAGATTTAGCTGCCGTGGCGCAGTCCTTATCACGTCACCGGCTCGAAACACATCGCCACCTAGCTATGCAAAATACGGCTCTGCGTGTTTGGTCACAATGCCCTCGATTACTGACTGTAAGTCATCCTCTCTGAGCATCACCGGAAGTTCGGCTTTGGTGCTAAGTAGACAAGAATAAGTGCCAGCAAAGTCATTATGATTCCGCTCAGAAAGGCCAAAGAATAACTTCCAGTAGTGTCAAATATCCACCCACCGTATACTGGACCTATCATTAAACCCAACGTATTCACCATTCCCGCCGCTCCGTAGATCGTGCCGAAATGACTTCCACCGAAGTAATCAGCGAGGAGCCCTGGCAGTATTGGCGTCAGGCCACCTATGCCAATGCCTATGAGACAAGAATAAAAATATAGCATGGTCAAATTGGTAGTTTTTAGGAGAATCACGAAAGCTACTGCCTGCAGGCTGGCCGCCATCATCATTACGTATCTCTTGTCCATGATGTCGCCCAGCTTGCCAAACACCAGACGGCCAGGGATGCTGAAGGCACAAAGCATGCCCACAGCCCCAGCAGCTGCTACTGTGTTTATTCCTATATCCACGGCAAATGCTACCTGATGGGTCAGCCCTATCAAATAGGCCCAGAGCCATAGCATTGTGCCTATGGATACCAACCAGAATGATTTCTGTCGTAATGCCTGCCCAATGGTAGCATCTCTAACTTCCAATCCTTCTTGTTGTTCTTGACCGGGTGTGACCTTTCGCCGCCTCGGTGTTCGCATGATAATAAGGCTTATGGGAATGCCAACTACTACCACTATTCCAGCCATGAAGGCAAAAGCAGTTTGCCAATCATACCTGGAGATAAGCCATCCAGCCAGCGGGGCCATAACTACTCCACCCACCCCCATCCCAGTTGTAGTTATACCTAAAGCTGTGCTCTTGCCGCGGTCAAACCAAGCCCCAACAGCAGTCATAGTGGGAACTGCCTCTATGCCGGCTGCACCTGCCGACAGAACGAGCCCATAATAGAGGTAAAATTGCCACGGTTCGGTAACAGTTGTGAGCAGTAGAAAGCCGAGTCCAGCTATGAGGGCCCCACACACCATGACTGGCCGCAAGCCAACCTTATGAATCAACTCCCCAACAAGTAAACCGACCGCGCCAAGGACAAAAGTCCCTACTGTCAGCGCAAGGGCTACCTGTGTTCGCGCCCATTCCATCTCCCTCACCATTACGTCAAAGAACACAGGAAAGGCATAAAAGTGTGTACCTAGCGAGCAAAACAGTAGAAGAAATGACCCACCTACTACCCACCAGCCATAGTATATCCTCTTCATGCAACTAACTATCGGACATGCGGACTCAAAGAGGATGGATAAGGAATGATAATGTGTTACCTGAGTCGCCCCAAATCAGCACGCTGAAGGAGATTCATCTTTTCTTTAACCTCTTTGATAGTCTCTTCAGCTATAGCTTGCGCTCGATTAGCTCCGTCGGCAAGAACTTCACCGACATAACCAGGTTTGGAGGCCAAACCAGCCCGCCTTTCCCGAAAAGGCTCCAGCTTCGAACTGATACTCTGGGCCAGCACCTTTTTGCAGTCCACACAGCCGATGCTAGCGGCACGACACTGCGAGGCAATTTCCTCTACGCGGCTCGAGGTGAAAAAATTGTGGAGGCGGAAGACATTACATACTTCAGGATGCCCCGGGTCGGAGCGATATTTCCGCGCCGGGTCTGTAACGGCTGTCATAACTCGCTTCAAGATTTCCTGAGCGGAGGCAGATATTTCAACATGGTTATCATAGCTCTTGCTCATCTTCTGCATCCCATCCAGACCTAAGACTAAGGGAAAGTTGGTAAGCTTCGCCTGCGGCTCGGGAAATACAACCCCGAAAAGGGAGTTAAAGCGACGCACTATCTCACGAGCCAATTCCAGGTGAGGGAGCTGATCCTCGCCCACTGGAACAACCTCTCCCTTATAAAGGGCAATATCCGCAGTCATGAGAACAGGATAACCTACCAGCCCGTAATTGACGTTATCCGGCTGCATCTTAACCTTCTCCTTAAATGTCGGCACGCGCAATAACCAGCTTAGGGGAGTCACCATGCTGAAAAAAGTGTGCAGCTCCACCACTTGAGGAACATGAGACTGAACGAAGATGATGCTCTTTTGTGGGTCAATCCCGGACGCCAGCCAATCAAGCACCATTTCGTGAATATCTTCCCGAAGGGATTCTGTGTTTTCCACAGTGGTCAGAGCATGAATATCCACGATGCAATAGACACAGTCGTATTCATCCTGGAGGGCAACGTAGTTCTGGACCGCTCCCACATAGTTGCCAATGTGCTGTCGGCCGGTGGGGCGTGCGCCAGAGAAAACACGTTTCTTCATTTATTTGTGCCAAAGTTTAGCACACAGAAGAAATAGGTAACAAGGCTCAAGTTAATTAGCCTAATACGCTACTTTAGTAACCAAGTGAAGCGGGGCTATAAAGTTGACTTTTCAAGATTATGAGAGTACTTTTCTCAACATTCCTGTGAGACATAAGTCACATACATAAATCCATTTGGCGATCTAGAATTACGCGGGAGTAAGTGTATGGTGGATAGTATCAATCATAGTTTGCAGATTGTTATTACTGTTAAGAGGAAAGAGGGCCACAAATATTCATTATTCGCTGAAAAAACGGAAAGGGTATAGTGGTAATTTCGGGTTTGGATGGAGGTAGTGCGAAATGGCTGAAATAAAAGTGGATTGCACGGGCGAGACTTGCCCTGTTCCTTTAGTCGAGACCCGCAAGGCTCTGAGAAAAGCAAAAGAAGGGGACATTGTGCAGGTTATCGGAACTCACCCCGCTTCCAAGAAGGAGATACCGATGGCGGTAAAGTCTTTGGGACTTGAGCTCATAGATGTGCAGGAAGAAGGCGGTGTCTGGAAGATAAGAATACGAAAGTAGGAGGAGGAAAAGACCATGGCTGGCAAAGTTACCATAATAGTTCACAGCGGTGACATGGATAAGGTATATAGCGCCTTTATTGTAGCCGACGGGGCGCTTGCTATGGGGATGGAAGCATCACTGTTCTTCACCTTCTGGGGTCTCCAGCGCCTGAGGAAAGGGGCGCTAGAAAAGGGGCCTTTGTCCAAAATGAACATGCTGGGCCTCGGCAAATGGATGGTGAGACGGAGGATGAAGAAAGCCGGGGCGGCGTCTCTGGAGAAGCTGCTGCAGGACTTCCATGAGCTTGGGGGGAAGATACTCGCCTGCGACATGACAATGCAGATAATGGGCATGAAGAAAGAAGACCTCCGCGACGATTTGATATCGGACTACTGCGCAGTTGGTACCTACATAGATGAGGCCAAGGATTCGACGATAACACTGTTCATATGACGGCGAAAGAAATGGCAGACAAACCTATCTACCTGGACAATGCGGCAGCTACTCGTCTGGATGAAAGGGTGCTGAAGGCCATGAGACCGTATTTCTTTGATACGTACGCGGTCGCCACCTCAGAGTTTGGCTATTCTCAGGGAATAGAAGCTCGAGAAGCGTTAGGCGAAGCCAGAGCGGCTCTGGCTCATGCTCTAGGTGCTGACCCCGAAGAGTTCGTTTTCACCTCGGGAAGCACGGAGTCCTCCAACATCGCCCTCAAAGGAGTGGCGCTGGCTCTCGGCAAGAAGAAAGGCAAACACATAATTGTGTCAAAGATCGAGGATTTTCCTGTGCTTCACAGCGCACAAGCCCTGGAAAGACAGGGCTTCCAGGTAACCTATCTGGATGTGGATGGAGAGGGCTTCGTTAACCTTGATCATCTTAGAGATTCCATAACCAACGAGACCATTCTGGTTTCGATCCAGCATGCCAACCAAGAAATAGGCACCGTGCAGGATATTGAAGCTGTCGGCCGTATCTGCCGCAAAAAAGACGTGCTTTTCCACACCGATGCTACTCATACATTTACGCGAGTCCCTCTGGACATGAAGAAAACAGCCGTGGACCTGGTCACTGTATCGGCTCACACCATCCACGGACCCAAGGGCACGGGAGGCCTGTGCATCCGTCAAGGAACACAGATAGCTAAGTCTAAGTGGGTGGATGGTGGATTTCAGGAATTCAATCTTCGGGCGGGGCTGGAAAATATACCTGGGGCGGTGGGATTTGCCAAAGCTGTGAAACTCGTCACCGCCAAGGAAACAAAACGTCTGCAAGAAATGCGAGATCGCCTTATTGACCGCATGCTTGCTGAGATACCACACAGCATCCTAAACGGCCATCGCTGGAAGAGGCTTCCACAGAATGCCAATATCACCTTCCACTTTGTGGAGGGCGAGTCCATCACCTTGCATCTCGATATGCGTGGTTTTGCCGTGAGCACCGGCTCCGCCTGTTTCAGCCGCTCTCTGGAGGCCAGCCATGTTATCACCGGGATAGGCGGCGACCACGAAAGGGCCCACGGGTCAATACGTTTTACATTTGGGCGTCACAACACCATAGAAGACGTGGATGCTGTGGTCCAGGCATTAGCTGAGATAGTGGAAGAACTGAGAAGCATCAGTCCCCTGGGGAAGAGCGAAGAAGAATAGGAGGCTTAGAGATGAAATTTCCATATAGCGACACAGTACTGGAACATTTTCGACACCCGCGTAACGTTGGTAAGATTGACAATCCCGAT